>BNJV01003317.1_pt1 | contig 134440 bp, 154 predicted proteins | sample 8540591 | NCBI WGS metagenome assembly BNJV01 (sample SAMD00202457, study PRJDB9452) | human saliva metagenome | host: Homo sapiens | reverse complement strand
ACGAGGATTCTTTGTCATAGCCTGTCTTACCTCTGTATTCTGGTCTACAGTTATACTACCATTTTTCTATAAGCGAAGGTCCCAAAAGGCAAAAGAGGTTTTACTACTCCGTCAGCGAGGAGCTGCTCTGCAGTCACATCAGTTTCATAAATTATCTTAAATGAACCATCCTTATATACTGCCAAATCAGGATAATCGCTGTCGCTTCTTACCGTATTTCTGTAGATTACACCATTTTTAATAACATATCCGCTTCTGTCTGCTCCATAATAATCACCATTTACAGCAAGGATAGCATTGTTGTTTGAAGCCATTGATGATGTGGTTTTCGGCTACATTTGTACCGAATGAGTCATAGGCAAGGGCTGTCTTTAAGTAATTTGAATCCAAAAGCTTGACATCAGCCACATATACAGTGGTATTGTTCTTTCTGACTGTGGTTATTGTTATATCTACATTTCCGTCCTTGTAAGAGGTATCTGTCACAGTCTTTTGGGTAGCAGCCGCTGTATTATCGGTCGTTGTCGTACTCTCGAAGCCCTTATCAGCCACAGCCTGGTTCTCTGTGTTAGTGCCTGTGGCTGTATCAGTACCATCAGCTACAGTATCGCCTGCCCCGCTTGTACCCATATTATCAGCTACAGCATTGCCTCCGCTCCGCCGCCCTCATCTGTAGCAGCTGTATTTTCAGCAGCCCTGTGCCATGGTGGTGTCCGTGTTTTTACAACCACAGCCTGTACCTCTGGTATTACAAAGGTCTTTAGCAATACATAACTGTCAAGTGAGGCAACAAGCAATCCTGCTGCCAGTCCTAAAGCCAGTGGTTTTTAGAAATTTCTTATTATGCATGGTTCTTCCTCCTTTTTAAGTATTGGTAATCTTGCTATTCTCTCTCTTGCTCATTTTTCATTTTAAATACAAAGAGCTTTTTGTGCTGTAAAACTAATGGCAAAGCAAGCAAGTTCTGCAATTAGCTTAAGTAAATAAATGTTGCCTCCTAACAGGGTATTTAGTCCTAAAAAGTATAATGGTATTTAATCCAAGTATACCTGCTGCAAGGCTAAAGTACCTTATGAGGCTTCCCTTTCCTTTTTCACTGTGCTTAAATACAAACTTCTTGTTTATGTTGAAATTCAATGTACTGCTTATTAGCCTTGCTCCTACATTGGAGAGTACCAACATAAGGGAGGTTGGCAGAGCAGCGAATAACAAACTTAAGAGTCCGTATGCTGAGTAGTCTGTAAAAATGCAATTATAGAAGAAAGTGTGAATCTAAATATTTCTCCGTATATCTTTAATGCATCCTTAACAGGATTAAAATGGCTGCCGCTGTTGTCATCTATGTAAACGGTTTCGATTGGAACTTCCTTTATGCTAAGTCCGTTTTTCTTAGCAAGTAAGAGCATATTCATTTCGTATTCGTACCTGTCTCCGTTTATTGAGAGTAGAAATGGTATGCTGCTTACACTAAAAGGCTCTGAGACCACACTGGGTGTCATTTAGGAAAAGTCCGGATACGAGGTAATAAATGTATTTTGTTATGGTATTTCCTACCTTTGACTTAAGAGGAACTTTTCCTGTAAAATATCTTGCTCCTGTAGTTATCGCTGCTTCATCTATCCTAAGACTGTCAGAAACCTTGATTATGTCGCTTACTGTGTGCTGTCCATCTGAATCAGCTGTAACTATAATTCCGTTCACATTAAGCCCCTTTTATATAAGTAAAGGCTGTCTTTAGTGCCGCTCCTTTCCTTTGTTGACACCATCGATGCAAGTACTATGGCGTATTTTTCTGCTTCTACAAATATATTATTAAATTTATCGCCTGAACCATCATCTACAACTATAATCTGAAAAGATTAAGTGCACTTACTTCTTCAAGCAGCTTTATTAGTTTTTCATCTGGTTCAAAGGCAGGTATAACTAAAAATTTCATAGGCTTTCTCCTTTCTTTGCTATTCATTTATGTTGAGGTCATTATATAAGGTGAAGCTTTAAATGAAACTTAAACGTGTTTTTTATATTAAATTCTTGATTTTAAGCCACTTTTAAAAATATTTGTTATTGTTTTGTTATTGTTAAACAATAACAAACTATATAACAAGGATAAATAAATCAATTTTAAGTGTTTTTGTTTATGGGGATAAGGTCAGGGATAAATGCTATTTTGCATCTATCTCTGACCTTATTATTTACTTCAGCAATTTATTTACTACCGCCTGCACCTCAGCCGGGAACATATCCAGCCTTAATAAGTTTATCTTTTCTTTCAGGGTTAGTTGCCCCACTTGCCAGCGATTACCTCTCTAGCCACCTCTTCAAGGCTCTTCTTGCCTGTCTTATTAGGGCTTTGGCTTTTCTGTCAGGGTTTTACCACAGGTTTTTCCTCTCTTGGGTATCCTTCCGTAACTATAACCGTATGTCCCTTGCTCCTAGTTACTAGGATGTCGCCCTGGCAAAGCTTTAGTATCATTGGTTACGATTACAGCCTTTTGGAATGCCCTGTCCTTTCAAGTACAGCCACCTCGCTAGAGGTATTGAAGTCGCCCACCTGTATACCTGCCTGAATACAGCAAGCTCTTACAAGTGAGCTACAGTCTGCTTCTGTACGCTCGTTGATTTTTGCAATTCTTCCGTACTTCTAAGGCAATTAATCACTCCGTAGCGTTCGGACTGGTCATAGCCTATATTGGCATTTAAGCACGCCTCAACCATCGCAAGGCCTACCTTTCTGGCAACTGCTGCCTCTTTTGGGCGGAGCATATACCAGCCCAGCCTGTGGCTGTAATAAGGCTCTTCTGCCACCTCCCCTGCCTGTCTGGTCACCAGCCTTTTCCCCTGGTTAGCATTGCCGTTTTCGTCAATTCTTGCTGATCCTACTTTTAACCATTTATTTGCCCTCCTTCTTGTCTGCTTCCCTCTCATCTTCTTTTCCTTTTTCAGTATGTCTATAGCTTTTATAATTGCCTTCGGAACAGGTATGCCCATAAGCCCTGCATTTTCAATTATAGATATGGACTCGTTAACTATGTAGCTATTACTACTGCATCCCTGATAAAATTAGTGTGCATTACCAAATCCAACCTGCAGGCTATAAGTACTATTAAGAGTGTCATTCCTTTTTCTGAATAACCCCTTAAACCCTGCCCTGCTTTCAAGTGCTCCTGTCTCTGTCTTAGGGCTTTTTCTTGAACACTGCCGCAACGATAAGTCCACTGATATAGTCTATTGCCATAAATATTAGCAATGTTACCAATGCTGTATCCCAACCTCCAAATAATGAAGCTGCTAAAGCCCTGTAATTCCTATAATTCCTTTGATAAAATTCATTTCCATTTTTAATCTCCTTAATATGACCCACCCTTTTACAAAGTTCTGTTGTTACTTTTTAAGTTTCAAGTTCTGTTGTTAATGTATATGTTATCTTCATCACCAGCTCAGGGGTTTTAACCACAGGCTCAGACAGGTTATTTATTGTAGCAAGATAGCAGGTGCAGACAATAAAAAGCTTGCCAATTACGAACAGATGCTTTGCAACATATGTATCTGATTGTAATATCGTGCATCTCTGCCATTGATGGGTATAGCTTTTTAAATACAGTGTCATAAATATATGCATTTCCGCTGTCTTTATTCAGAATTATCTTATCCATATATTTACCAATACCGGAACAATTTTTCAGGCAGTTTTTGCCGCGTTTGAACCCCTGATGCTATGTCTATTTTCAGCGATATAACTGAAATAGTGTCCGTTCTGATTTAACTCAAATAGTACATACAAAACTCCATTTTTCTACGCACCATTTATTACCCTCGTCTTGATTAACATACGCATCAAACCCAAAATGTCTTCTTTGTATGAGCTGCAAATCTGATGTAATTTCCCAAACATGAATCCCAAACTTGCCACTTTCCCTTTTTTTCATCAGCATACCCCCACCAGACCAGGTATGCCTCTGGTGTTGTCTGTAATTATTTGCATTATTCTGAGCTTATAATCCTGATCATATATTGCCTTAACTTCTGCATCCGGCAAAGGAATTTCTTTCATATTCATAGTGCCTGCCCGTGTCTGCATATGGGCTTAAGGATATTACTCCTGTCTTTGACATCGGTATGTGTACCTTGCTCAATATTAATTTAGCATTTTTAGTCTCCGGCTCTAAATAAAAATGTTACGGCCTACCAGTACAGCAAAAATTCTTCTTGTAATCAGCAAAAAAACAATTTCCTTATCAGAGGAATTAATTAAACTTATATACTCACTATCATAATAAGTACTATTAAAATGGAATGTTACCACTTGGAAAAAGAGTTATCTTTAAAATTCAGTCATCACCATTTGTAATTTTTCTGCCCTGAATGATTTTCCAAAACCATAATAACCAGCCTGTGCACTCAGCAAGGCATACAGGCAATTGTTCCGTTTGCCTGTGTAGTGTCAAAGGTATACACAAGCTTCTGTACTGCTGTCTTGCCAGATACCTCATAAGTACTTGACTTTGCATCAAAATTGCCAAATTCCGGCACTCCTGATGAATTAGAAACACCTGCCACTGCATTTCCAACCATTCTCACCCCATCGGGCGGCACCAGTGTTTCCGGGTTTTCCTCTAACTGCTTATCAAATAAAGCAGTCCCCATAAGCCGCCATGACGGCGGCTTATCAGCCATCATGTATTTTTCTGGATTTATGGAATGTACCAAAGCAGTAAGGGCTTTGGCTGAGTGCGTACATTACACCATTGGTAAGCTATATTTTCATCATGATATTTTACCTCTCCGGTATTTACATTTTGTCAATTCTATATCTGTATAACCTTTCATTTACCCTACCTCTCTATGCTTAAATTTTCTCATTCAGCATTACAGCAAAGCCGTTAAATCCTATTCCTGATATGTGTTCATTTATATTGCTGCCTGCCGGATGGATTTTTCTTATGTTTAAGGCTGTCGCTAAGTTCTATAATAAATGGTTTAATCTTAATTCCTGCTATTGTTTCATCAAAAGCAAGGTCGCCATAAAAACTCTTTTTCCCCTTACCTGCCAGCATACCTTGGGCAAACAATACTGCCTTAATGCCGTATTTGGCTATTTTACCCTTTGGAGGCGTGGTATCTGCCACCTGCGGATTATAAGCCCGCCCATTGCAAAAAGCTGTCAGTGCGTTAATATTTGCCTTGTTCATCCTGATGTCGCTTTGAAAAGTATTCTGTTTTGAGCTTTACTGTTAAAGTCTTTTTCTCATCTTTTTTACCTTGAAGTTATTGACGATGGTAATTATATGGCTTCCTCTCTCGTAGTATCCAACAAGCGCAGCGTTATCAAAGCAGCTTTCCATCAAGGGTAATAATTTATAACCACATTGCCGTCTAAGTCCATTTCAATTGGTATGGTTGCAAAAAAATGCAGGATGAATATTTGCTGCAGCAGTAAACTGTATTTTAATAACATCCTGTTCTATGCTGTTTTACTGCATACTCTTTCGAATTACTGTAATTCTTTACTGCAAAGTCCTTTTCAGCAATCTTACTTTCAAGATCCTCATAAGAGTTATTAGCATCAATCTGTTTTATGTCTGCATTTTAGGGTTTTCCGCCCACTGCCTGTATCGAACTTTTTTTCCTGTAATGCCAGTCAATGTGGGTGACTATGCTTTCTATATCTTCTTCTTTGCCATCCACATTTTTAATGACAATCTTATCACCCAAGTCTATGGCAGGGTTTCCATTCATTTCAATGCTGTAGGGGGTATATTTAACATCGCTGAGTACTTCAAATATATTATCTGCTATCTTCTGTTTTTTTCTTCCTTTTTCCCTCAATTACAGGAATTGAACCCATTTCGAGGGTAGGCCGTTAACGGATGTTTTCCGCTTTGCCTTATACTTTCCTTTCCGATAAACTTAATCTTAAGCCCGTCATATACCGTTATGAAATCACTCACTTTTGGTGCTTACCCTGTTTTCACGCTCTACATCAAGGCTTGCATTCTTGCTGAACTGCTTAAATTCAAGTTTACCCTCTCTGTTTATTGTTGCAAAACTTGCTGTTAAACTTGCATATTGCTGAAAACTATATCCCTATAAGTCGGGTTTTATCCGCATAAATGCTAAGTGGTATGCTTCCATTGACAAGGCTTTTTTATGGCACTTTCATCTTGTGCAAGAGCAACCTTACATTCCCTGCTTACAAGCTGTCAAAAATATCATAAACAGAGCCGTTGGTGTCAAAGTCTAATTCTTTATCCAGATTTGTCATGCAGTCATAAGCTTGTATAGTTACATACCTGCTGTCCCGTTCTGATGTTTTCAACATAATATACCCCCAGCGGCACTTCCTCTAATTGCCCATCAAAGCATTCAAGGAAATAACTCAGCTTTATTTCTGCCCCATAAAAGCTATATCTGTCTATCTCCGTTATTAACGATATCCCAAGCTCACCTACAAAGACAGCTCCAAATTCAAAAATCACTTTTCGCTTACACATTGATTATTTATATAAAAATGTACCGCCTGAAAATATCTTTATCGGATATCTCATGCTTGTGCCGCCTGTTGTTTTTATGACTCCTTTCACACTGCAGATACGGGACGGGGCTTTTATTGCTTCCCTATATGCTTCTGATACATTATACATATATGCCTCCCTAATATTCGGTAAGAGGGAAAGAAGTTCCCAGCAGGCTACCCCCTTTGGTGCTGCCTTTAGCTTAAGCTTTCGGTTGCCTGCGTACATTTTTATTCTGCACCACACCAAAAATAAAAAGATACCGCAACCGAAGTATTCTTCACCGCATTAAGTATGGCTTTCATCTCGTTATCGCTTAATGCATCCCAGCCTACCTGTATCGAATATATGGGATTGTCTCCGCCTCTTACCCCTGTCACGGTGCATTACACCGTTCTCACTTCTCCGCTGTCCTCTCCATCGGCATCGGTCACTTCAACCTCGTATGTAGATGGGCTTGAGGGAGTATATCCCAAATTTTAATAGCGTCATTTACTTCCTCCCTTTCTGAAACTTCTGCGGTCTTGTGCCCTTACTATGACTTCATCAAGCTTTTGCCCCATTTGGGAAGAGGTATATCGGAATGGTAATATCCCCATTCCGGCAGGCTGTACCTGTTTAACGCTCTGCCCAAACTTTGAAAATGCATCAAGCATTGCTTTTAAAGGTTATTTCATACATCTTATCTTCAGGAGACACTATCTCGCCATAATGCCTGTTGTCACCCTATCATCGCAAGCTGTGGTGTATTAGGCTTTTACATACCCGCCTTGTGCCAGCTTCTGGAATTGCTATAGGGTTCATTTTAGGTATATTCATTTGAATTTTTCACCGCCAAAGCCCTGGCACCCAGTCAGGAATCTCAATCTTAAGGTTATTTAAAGCGCCTATTATTGCATTCAATCCTTTAATTACTCCATTTGCAGTAAGGGGCTTCAATTCCACCGATCATGCCATTTATAGTTCCTTTTATGCCTTTCCACATACCATTGACTACATTAGACGCTTCCACTTTAATCTGTTCCATATGTTAAGCTATGCTGTCTTTATTGCATTCATTCCATTAGTGAGCCTTGTTTTAAGATTAGTTATACCGGCAGAAGCAGAATTTTTATATTGTTCCATCCGTTGCTAAAACCTGTTTTTAAAAGCTGTAATGCCTGCTGACCAGCCTATATTTGTCCAGCCATTAGCTATGCCTGTTTTTAATATTATTTATGCCATTTGACGCCCCTGTCTTTAATTTCTCCCAAGCTCCGCTTGCCGCTGTCTTGACCGAGTTCCAAGCATTATTCCAAGTGTTCTTTATCCCTGTTGCAACATCAGAAATATTACCTTAAGGTTTCCAAAGGTTGTTTTGGCTGATTCAGTTAAATCTTTCCAAGCCTTTGATGCCCCTTTAGATAATCCTTCCCAAGCCTTTGTTACGGCTGTGCTATGTCATCCCACCACAGTTCAAGAGCCTGTTTCATAGTGCCATCCGAAAAAGATTCCTTGATGGCATTAAACTGTTCAGCCCAGCTCATGTCTATCTTTTCACCTGTAATAAGTTCATTCAGCCACTCCCCAAGAGAAAAATCCGCCAATGGCTGCGGTGATTGCACCGACAAAGCCCTGTGGCAAAATACTGTTGCTATTTCTGCAAATGTACCTGCTCAACTACTGTTGCAGATCTGTTGTCAGTATTCCGCCAATACCTCCAAGAGAAGCAAATGCCTCCGAAACGGCACTTACAAAAGATGGAATTAACTGGAACACTAATTTGTTAACAAGCTTTAGAGATGGCAGCCTCTGCCTACATTCAATAATTTAGACAATCCGCCAACCAGTAATTTCCCCGCTTTTAATACTGTGCCTCATGCCTTTTATCAGTATTCTGCTTAACCCTTTTGATTATAGTTTTTACCTAATGTCAGGGCAATAGCTTTAGCCAGTCCTTTTGCCCAAGACCTGAACCACGGTTTTAGCAGAACTAAAACCAACCCTTAATCCTTTAACCAGTGCCCCTCCTATTCCTTTTAGATACAGCCCTGATTACACTTAAGCCTCCTCTTAACCCTTTCGATAAGGCGCTGCCAAGACCTTTAGCAACTGTTTTTCCCGACAGTTATGGCTCTTTCCACCGCCCTTGCTTAATGCTGTGGTTATTCCTTTAAATGACAATTTCTGCGCACTAAAAGCTAAGCCCCTAATCAACCCTTTACCTAAAACTTTTAACAATATACCGCCTAAAGGTGTAAATTTAAGCAATGCAATAGCTGTTAATATTGCAGTTTCTATAGGTGCCGCCTCAAAACATACCGTTCCAAAGTTCAATGGCTGCATTGATTGCCTCGCCATATAGATTTCCCTATTGACGAAAGTATCAGAACCCAGTCTATGCCACGAATAAAGTCGCCTATGTTGCCAATTTTCTTCCAGTCAACTTTTTATGGCATCTGCAAAAAAATTTGAATATGCCTGCCACCAGCTGGATATTCCCCTAGCTGCCGAGAAGAAATCACCCTTCTTAAAAATCGTCAAATATCTTTTAATTGGCTTAAAATACTTTTTCTAAGTTTTTAGCCAGCTTTTTAGCAGCATCCCCAATGCCTTTAATATTGCCCTCGGGCATATCAATGGCAGGTATTGCTCCGCCCTACAGCACCGCCCCCTACAGAACCGCTGTCTCCACCTGAGTTACCGCTGTCAGACTGTTTGGATAATACATTCAGATTATCTACAGACAACAGGGTTTTTGCCAGTTTTTAGCCTCCTTGCCTGCCTTGCCTCACATTTTTCCCTATATTAGCCCGAAGAGGCTGCTGCATCTCCCATTGAGCCTGCCATCTTATCTGTTGACTTCGTTGCGGCGGATATCCCTCCACCGGATGGCTTACTGCCGGTTATAAATTCCGTGAACATTTTAAAACCTGTGCTGCCATTACAAGCTTGGACATCAGTACATTCAACAGCTTTATAACAGGGGTTAAAGATTGATTAAACCCTGTCCTATGTTTGCCTTTAAAACTATCAAACTGCAGTTTTTAACACCCTGACCTGATTAGCCCAGCCGCCTGATGTTCTTATAAAGTCACCACTTGCAGCACTCAGCCTGTCCATTACAAATTTATATCTAAGAGCCACTTTTTCACTCTCACCCATATCCTTGGTGGTCTTATTAAACCCATTTGCAAGGGCAAAAAGAATCAAGTGCTGTTTGTGTCATGACGACACCCAAATCTTTCAATGACTCTGTTTCACCTGTAAACACAGACTTTAACTTGGTATAAGCTTCGTCCTGCGAAATATTGTAGAATGAAGCTACATCGCCAGCCAATCCTGTCAATGAAGTACTAAGATTATAGGCTGATTTTTCTGTAAAGCCGAAAGCCTTTGCCATGGCTCCGTATGTTCCTGTAAACTGCTTAGCCATAGTTTCCAGACAAACCGAAATTTTTAGCTGCCGAATTAGCAAACTCATTGACCTTATTGCTCATAGTGGTAAAGGTTACATCAACCACATTCTGCACTTCTTCCAAGTCAGAGCCTAATTCTAAACACTTCTTGTTAAAACTAACCAGTCCTTTAACCGCAAAAGCACCTGCAAGAACTGTTCCCGCCTTTTTAGCAAGGTCAGTTATACCATGCAATTGTTTGGTAAAATTATCTTGGTTTATCCCCTAAATCAAGATGTATCTTTCCTACTGCACCACCCATTTACCACCTCATTCTGCTAGAGCAAGAAATGCTTTCTGTATCATTTCAAGCTCAGCATTCATCTGTTCTTCATTCGTCTGCAAAGCCCTTCTTTTCCTCCAATCGTTTCTATTCTATTTTGCTCAGGAGTAAACTGTTTAAGCATTTCCTTATCATCTTCTGCCCTTATTGCCACAATTCTGCCAAGCGGTTTCAGGCCTATGCCGAGTAAATCCTCTAAATTCGTCCCATTTCATTCCTTTTTAGGTCTTTTTGCAAGCCTTATCCCATACTGTGCTGTAAATGATGCAGAAATGAGCGAGAAATCATCTACAAGGTCATAGTATGGGTCTGTTACTCCCTGTGCATCATCACCGCCCTGCACTAACTCCATAGCGGACTTGATTATGATGCTTAAGTCTGGCATTGAAATCTTCTATGTCCGCCAGTTTCTCCCTGGCTTTTACACTGGAAAAAGCTTTTTCATAAGCTTTTTACTACTGCTTTTTGCCTCATCATCGCCTTCAAATGCTCCGATAATCTCAATAACTGTTGCTGCATCTGTATTTACTTCAAACTCTTCACCCTTGATGACAAGCTTAGGTTCTCTTCAAATTTTAACTTATCTGTAATATCAACTATTTTTGCCATTTTCTCTCTCCTTATTCAAAAATAGCACGACTGATTAATTTCAATCGTGCTATGTGTCTTTACATTGTTCTTATTGTCCCACTGTCCTGCCTATGCTTGGTGTTACCTTTTGGCTTACCGTTACTCAACACATCAAATTCAAGTGGTGCAACATTTGTACTGTCTCCAGCTCCGTTATTCTTCACATCAAATATGGCATCTTCAAATGCTACTACTGTTCCATCCGCAAAAAGTCCATTCAAAAATATCCTTCTGCATCTCTACCCATTGCAAAAGATTTGCCGGCGCAATAATCATTACCCGGATCTCCCATACTCCTCTTACCGGATGAGACTTATTGATATTGACTTAGCCGTAAGCAACCTTCTTGCCCAGCCTTCCTCGTCAAAAAGTATGCCATTCCTCAATTCCGTTATCAATGGATACAGAGAAAGACTCTATATCCTTTATGATTACTGCCTTTGCTTTGCTCTCCCTGCTCTGAAAGAATTTTTGTGCACCGGGAAAACTCCTGTTTTTAACCGCCATTTACTGCTCCTTTCTATAGATAAAAATCTATCCATATAATGTATTCATATATCCCTTTTCCATCCGTTTCCCACATCCTAGAGGTTCAGGTGTCATAAGCCTTACATATGCAACAGGCTTATTATCACGACGAGATTATCCGTCTTAATAAGCGTATTAAAAAGCCTGCATGCTGTATCTTCACTTTCATTTTTGACCTATTCCAGTGAACCAGTAAAAGATATAGGCTTTACTTCATAAGTCGCTAAATCAATGCCGCCGATAGGTACTCGGCATCCCACTTGTTTCCCTGCTGTAAACACCTATTGACTGGTTTTCTTTGGCATCAAGCTTGCTCATATATACCTTTTTGGGTAATTCCAATACCTGCTATATAGTCTCTTACAGCACTCAGCTTCATCATACCTTTGCCTCTTTCTTATAGATTTCCTTAAAAGTATTTATTGCAAAATCTTCATAAGTTCCGCCTGCAAGCCAGTCCTCATACCATTTACCCTCGCATTTGGATTTTCATAAGTACTGAAATTATATTCAGGGTGGTAATACAGCCTCTTGCATATGGTGTAGAGGTTACAAGCCTGACCAGTCCATCTGACACCTGGGAATTATCTACAAATGTACTTTCATTCTGCATTGCACCGGTATCTCTCGGCATTACTTGTGCCCTGCACTACATCTGTAGTGTACAGCTTCTGCAGTCTGCTCCAATGCTCTTTTAGCAGCATCTGTAAGCTCTTTTTCATCCTCCACATATTCATTTTCACATATGCAGGCATTAAACCACCTCCAAACATACTGTATAATTTACACTGCCGTCAGGGTTTCTGGCCTTCATGCTCTTTCAATTCTTCTTTCCTCTCCAAAGACTTCTACAGTTCCTCCGCTTATAACCGCCATATCCGGTGCTATATCTCCATCAAACAGGGCTGTCCTGTTATTTCTACCGTCTTTTCATCTGTAAAAATAGTCTTTGCCACATCCTGAAAGTTGCATAAAAAGGTCAAGCTTTAGTTCCATTAGGCTCACCATCATAATTGATTCCCTCACTTTCAATTATGACTTTTATAGGTGTTTTCACACATTCCTTGGTACTAATTTAGGATACTTCATATTTCACCTCTGCTAACTGGCAACAAAGCCCTGTTTGTTCAAGTATTGAATAAAGCCCTTTTCATAGCCACCCCTTTTTGTACGCGTATATTCCAGCTTTCTCCAAACTGCATGGAAACTCCATTGACACTGTAGCCGGTTAGTACCGATTCCAGTACATCTGAATTAGCAATATTAAAAGGCTGCCTGTTCACAGACAACCTCTTTTATAATTTCCTGTTGAAATACAGACAGGTTATCAAAGCCCTCTGCCTGCAACCCTGTTGAAGGTAAGCGTATCAACCTGTCTGCTTGCTTTATCAGGGCTTTTTCAACTCATCATCTTCAACTGCTTCTTTACAGTGTGCTCTGTAATCGTCTAAATCTGCATAAGCTTTTATACATTGCCCACCTGCCTTTTAATCTGCTTTCTTACTCTTGCCGCCTTTTTGGCTGCTCAGGCTTTTTATCTTCCTGCTCTGGGCTCTTTATCTTCCTTCTCAGCAAGTTCTTTTCTAATTCTTTTTATTCTTGCAAGAGCCTTCTCGTGTACCGCCCAACCCCTACAGTAGCAGAGGGAGACCGCTCAAGCAGTTCTCCCCGTCACTATATATGTCATGTAGCCATCAGCAAGGTACGATTTCTTTTCCTGATCTGTAATACTGTAGGTTTTATTATCTTTTTGTGCTAACATTTAATCTCCTTTCTGCAGTTAAGCCTGTGCGTTTATCCTGATACCTTCCTTAAGAAGCTGGTCAATACCAAATGTACCGTTATACTTCCTGTTCTGATAAATGTAGTTGTCCGCGGTTCTTGAATCGTGCCCAGGGTAAACACTTTAATGTAGCTGTGCTTCTGCCTTGATACCTGTGCCTCCAGGATCTACAAGGATATAGTTTATCTGCTTCGCTGTCCCTGGCAGGCACACAACCGTTGGTGAAGTCATAGCCTGTTTTAAGTCTTGCAGATGGTACTTCCACAATTTTCATAATATCATCAACAGTATGTACTCTTCTATCAATGTTGCCATCACCTGTTACTTCAAGGGTTCTCTGTATGCCGTCAGCAGTCTTGAGAAAGCTTTTTAACTGCAGGAGTACAGTACATGAGTTACCCTGTCAAGCGGTACTCCTGCCTCTGAAAAATGCGATTAAGTCATCATCAAGCTGTTCAAGTATGTTCGCCTTAGTAAGTGCAGTATTGGAAATATTTGCATTTACCCTCTTAGCCTCTGTAAAAAGCTTAGAGAAAGTGTGGCAGTCAGCCTCAGGGATTGCTCGTGTCTTCTCAAACCTTGCCTGAATGTTGGCAATACTATGACAAGATTTGTCTCGTCTACATCCATAGGGTCGATTGCAAACTCAATATCCCCTGTCATGATCAAGTGTCTTAATCTCATAATCGTTTAAAATAAGTACCGGCATTAAATCCTACAGTACCTCTCTTGTGGTCTTTGTAACCGCTTACTACCATCTTAGGTACTTTAAGGTTTTTACCCTGTACAATCTGCAAATCCTGATTTGGAGATGTACAAGTCAAAAACTCAGCTGTGACTGTCCATAAAGCTCCCTAAGTGTGTTTGAAAAATATGTCTACATACTTCAGTTCCATAAATTACCTCTCTTTCTTATTTTTGGTCTTATGCCAAAAATTGCGTTTAACTGTTCCTGTGCAGGATTTCCACCACCTGCATTGTTGTTTCCGGAAGCACCCACTTGTACAAAGCCCTGATTATCACCTATCTTCGGCTTAAGTTCAGGGATATCTTCAAGAACCTTGTTTATGGCTGTGGTTACTGCTTCCGTATTGATTTTCCCATCGTCACCTATAGCTGTGCTAAAATCAGCCATCTTGATAATGTATGGGATTGTTTTAGTGCCTACACCAAACGATGCTGCCACTGTTGTAGCACTTGCTTCAATTTTTTGCCTTTTTGCCTCTTCCTGTACCCAGTGCAAGTTGGCTTTTGAATTGCTCCAACATCAGGCGCATTTTTGCCTTTTTCAGCCTAAAGGCTGCCATTGCCTGCTCTGCTTCTTCCTGCGATAAGCCCTGTTGCTTAAAAATAAGCTTTTTAAGGCTGTCTCTCTTTAGCCTTTAGAGTGCCGTCTAACATCTGCTGTATTTTTGTGTAGTCAATTTCAGTAGCCGAGCCTCCTTGTGACTGTGTCCCTGTCTGTGTTCCATTTGGTTCAGTTCCTGCCTGTGCATTTTCCCCATTTCCTACACCCTCAGCAAAAAAACTGTAAGTTGGTTCTAAATCTTCTCATATCTACCTCCGTTTTAGGGTGTCACCCTATATGTTCCGTTGTCATCAGTGTCACTGTCAGCACCTTTTTAAGCCTTTATCGTGTTTGGGCATTAAAAAGCACCCTGCTAAGGTGCTTGATTTTTACTATATGTGCTAGTATAAAAGATACAAAAGAGGTTTGTCGCTGCCTGTTAAGGCGGAGGGCTAACCTCTTTTATAATCTTATTTTTAAGTTTCTCCTTCCTGCTAAACGCAGTCATAATCAGGATTATACTCTTTTGTTATGTCAAACGGCTTTGGTACAGTTCCATAAAGTTCTATTGTATAATCAAAATCATCCTCTATACATTTTAGCAACAATTCAGCATACTCATTCTGGTCAAAATCCACATTTGGTGGAAGTTCAGGACTATACAAAGTAATCCATAAATTTACCATGAGCTACATCAAGCTCATTTTACCATCTCCTTTTAGCTTTTCCTTAAACCATTTATGTGCCGTTGGAAAATACTTATCCAATTCTGCATATCTTGTCTTATCAAATTCAACTTCAAACATATGCGCAAATGCCTCCGCTGTTATATTATCCTCATTATCCCAATATCCCTCTGGATGACCTGCTACCCCAACTATATTACCTTTAGTTATACCTTCAAATATATCAGATACCGCTGAATGTTTATGCATGTTGTTTAGCTCAAGGCTTATAGCTTTATCAACCTTATCATAAGTTTTTATAAGCTTTTTCTTTTCCGTAATTAATCCCTATAATTCGTCATATCATGTTGCAAAGCAATTTCTTAAATTCTATATCCTTAGAAACTCCACCAGCCAAATCGTCAATCATATGCCCATGTTCATGGAAATATGTGGTACCTTTATTAGTCATATCGGCTTTGTAGTTCATATGAATTTTCTTTTGCGTTTCTGTCATAATAAGCACTATTTATGTAATCATACTTTTCAACAGAATCTAAAGGAATAAACTTATTAAACACTGTTTTTTGCATCATCTGAGCTTATCTTGAAAATTTATCTTTCAGCAACTTATAATAGTCCTTTTTCCACATACTGTATATCTTGCACTTTAGCTTTGAATTTCCCCAGCTCTGATTCAACTATATCTATCTTTTCGCCTTTTTCCTTTTTACAGACTCATTTGGAACTATTTCTACAAATTTCGGTTCTTTTTAACATCAATTATATCACTTTTTGTAGAATTTTCTACAACATATTTCTTTTCCTTATTCTTCGTATTACTTGTAGAATTCTTAATGCTTTTTAACCTATTCTGCCATTCTTCCTTCCTTTGCCTTATACTTTTTCTTATTCTCTTCATCAAGTGAGTTCTTTGAAAGCCTGTCATACTTCTCAACCTGCCTTTTTATGTACTTCTCTTTCTGTTCATTGGTATAATTTTCACCAATCCGGTCAAGTTCTTCCTTGGTGTAGTTTGCTTTCTTCCTTGCTTATGCCCCTCAAAAAGGTTGTATGGCTGTCCCGACAGTTAGGATGGTACAGCCCTTTTACCTATTGCTGTTGACATAAGTGGATAGCCCCATCATTTTTATTTCCACCACTCCATACATCATCAATCATAACTTTACCTACAAACGGCAGACACTTGGGGCAGCACCGCCTCTTTTATTTACTATGACGGTGGCAATCCCCCATTCCTGTCTTTTTCTCCTGCACCTGTAAATAAGCTCTTTTGGCAGCAGTCCTTATAGCCATTTCGCATAGTCTGAAAGCGTATGCATTGAACCATTAGCATAAGTTACGCATTTTAACCCTGCTGAGAGCATATCTTTGGTAGCCATATCAACAGCTTTTTATATGTCCCTGCCCCTGTGTTCGTATACACCTGAGCATTAAATATAGCCTTTCTGTATGCATCGTTAGACCTGCGAAGAATTGCAATCTCCGCTTTTTCCATATCGCTTACGGTAGCTTTAATCAGTGCATAGCTTAGCTTCGTTAACCCTAAAGAAATCAGCTGTCATAGCCTGCTTTGTGCCTCTGAATTTATATCCTTTCTTTATTGCCTTAATATCTTTTATTCCTCGTCAAAATCCACCTTTGTTTTTGCCTCCCTTATGAAGTCCTCTACCTTTTATTTAGTCCTTAAATTCAGCCCTTAAGCCTTTTAGCATTCCGCCTTTTATAAATATCTAATGCTTTTGAGCTGTTCCACCTGCCACATATTCCACTTAAACAACTGGTCTTTTTCAGCTTCTCTGGAGCCCAAAAATTCCTTATCATAGAGGTTATCAGTTCGTTTTCAATCGTTTCCATAGCGGATGTAATATCATAATCTTTACCCATAAGCTACCGCCTGTTATAAGCCAATGCCATCAAGGTTCAAAAGTGAAGGTTCTTCAAGCTCCCAGCCAACATTTCTTCTTTTATCCGTCTTACTTCTTCCGCTTTCCATTCAGTATCTTTTGATACTCCATACATTCCTCTATTGCCGCCTCGACGGACATTATCCCTGTGCTTTAGCCCTTGCCTACAGTCTCCATCAAGGCTTCAAAACTTGGGTTTGCATACTCTCCAAATTCAGCAGTTATCTCAGTATCTTCAGAGGAAGCCTGTTCATAGTCCAGTAGGTTTTAATACTGCTTCTGCAAGCTTTGGCAGTATCTGAACCAGTACATTTACTATCTTATTTCTTGTATACATGAGTGGCTTTTTCCTTTTTCTCTCTGTGCTTCGGCATTATCCAGTACATCAATACCCAATGTTGAAGGACTAATAAGTCCCTGTAAACACAAATCAAGGGCGGTTATGTAGGTAGCCTGATAGCTCTCATGCGGTATTGCAGGCTGAGTCTACTTCTACTTTCTGTGCTGCACCCTCGCCATATTATCTGAATGTACTCATCTGTTATCGAATGGGTTTCGGACTTCAGCGGTTCCCCTGTGTTGGATTTCTAGGTACAAATGACTCTGGAATATACTCTTTAGCCCTGCCCGACCTTAAAGGCATCCATCCACTGGCTCCACGCTTCATCAAGTGCATCAAAGCAGTCTGCCCTATCAATTATTGACTGTCCTCTGCCCTGAAATCTTGAATTTTAGAATACAGCATAGGTACAGCCATTATATATCCACCCTGATAAGTTACATCTTTAATCCATAAGTCTGAGGTATCCTGTCAATCTGTACTGCTTTCCCGCCCTCTGTGAAAGCTCAGTATTTTACATAACCCCCGCCATAATACTCGTAAAGTATATAGTCTCACTGTGTCTGTCGTACTGTGTCAGGAAAACTCATTTCTTAACACGTCCCTTTATCCTGTACAAACTCCACATTGTCACCGGCATAAAAACTCTAAAAGCGGAAATTTGCTTAACCGTGTATCAATTGATATCTTAAAAGCACCATCGCCTACTATCATCGTTTCTTTTACAGCCTTCTCAAGCAGTTCCCCAAGCTTATTATCAGCACTTATCTCATCCCATATATCCTGTTGCGGTCTGCTTCCTAACTGCACCCCTTGAAAGTCCGACAGCACTATAGATGTTAAAATATCAATTATAAGTGACAGCAGCCCTGTATGGATTTTTTCTCATTTCCATTCCTGCACCGCTTTTGCTTGCCCAAAACTTATAGCGGTCTATACCGTTAGTTTATCTGCATATACAACTGTGATAATTCCGAAGATTCACCCGCGATACCATAACCTGTTCTTTCTCATGGCATTGCCCTGCCAGTCTAAGCTCTCCATTATGTTTTTATTGCCGTAGGGTCATTTGCCTTGTTTATATTCAGCCGAGCTTCATACTATTCTCTCACTTTCTCCATCCAATTTCATTTGTTTTCTCCTAATATCCTATGAATTTAATAAAAGGCAGCCACCCATACTGTGAAGCATGTATGGTATGGTCATGTCCGTCTTCCGGTGTATTATCTTTATTTTTCGTCCCAGCTGTAACTCGGTTCTTATATGCTCTATGCGGCAGTCGGCAATAATGTAACAGTCAGTTTGAAACCAACCCAACTGCATTGTTATCCTGTCAGTTATCTTAGTTTTTATAAGCATTAAAGAAGCTGATAGGCAAGGATTGTATCTTTTTATACTTGTTCGCCTCCATAAGAGTGGCTTGGTCTGCACTGCAATAAATATATTCCTCCTGCAAGCCCCCATTCATCTTTGTTTCTGCTTTGCAAATCAATTATGTTCTGTAGTAGTGTCAGACAGCGCTCTTGGCACTTCAAATCTCGTTATTATATACCGTCTCATCAAGTACATATAAAACTCCACTCTGTGCTTATTCTAAGAACAGCATTGAAATAGTGTCTGGTGACTTCTACGAATATGCCGTATCTATACCAATACTAAACTGCCTGAATTTAAGTGTTCCTGCCTTAAATTCTGTTTAATTTTGCTTAGTGGTATAATGTGCCTATGTCTGTCAAAATTTGGAAATACAAGCCCTGTAGCACGCCCACACAGCCAGAGTATTTTATTCTTATAAAGTTTAGTGCCAGTTGGGGCACTCTGTTTCTTTTTCTCTATATCCTCAGCACTTAAACTGAGATTATCTTCAAAAGTAAAAAACCAGTACTTCCAACCCTGTACCGGTTTCTCTTTTAATTCCTCTCGTATCTCAATAGGGACAATATTTTCACTTACTTTTTGTAAGGTCTTGAGCGGTTTACAAATTCCTTATAAACAGGAAGGCTAGGATCATCGGGGTTAAGGTTGCCATCAGATAATCATTTTCTCGTTGAAATCTCACGCACAAAGTCAGCCATGCAGATATTTATCTCATCTATATATAGCAACTGACACTAGAGCCAAGTACAAGCTCCCATTTATCCCGGCTGTCATAACCCAGAACAAAGATGATTTTGTTTTCAAACTTAATATGAGGGATTTTATAATCCTTATCGCCATTGCCGTAGTAAGAAGCGCCTCTGTGAAGTCTAAAATGCCGTTATCCTGCTGTATAATGTTCTTTTCTGCTGTGCCTGTTGTTTTAGAGGCTATGATGTGAAGCTTTTTACTGCTCTTGCTTACCATACGCATAAACTTCACACCTGCACCAACCGTTGTTTTTGCCACTTGCCGTTGTTCCTCCAAAAAGTCAGCCGACACATTGGTGCTGTTGATAAAAATCAATATACTTTTGCGATAGTGGAATCTATTCTTCAAACCCATCACCACCCAGTTGCGACATTATATCATCAAGCTTTTCAGAGTTTTCAATATTTACATCAAGCTTATCTCTGAACAGCCCTAAATGCCTTGACAGCATTTTCAAGAGCCTTAGTCTTATCCACAAGCTTAATCTCTACACCGTTCGCCCTTTTCTAATACCTGCCATAGCACTCTTCTGTTCGTCCGTTAACCCTGCGGTAGGCTTTATCTTAACAAATCCATCCTCGTCTACCTCTACATAGTCGGTAGCCTTACAAATGCTATGGCTGAAAAGCTCCGCCAGTACCCTATCTTGTGTAATGCCCTGTCCACTTTCCCTGTCCTCCATAGCTTTGGTAATTTTCCGTTTTGAACCTTAACTAAGCTTAATAATCTTGGAGGCCTGCACTTCTGCCGTTTTAGGGAGAATATCCTGCGCGGATTGCAGCCTGTTTTGCATTAAGGTCAATAATGTATTCACTTACAAATCTTTTTCTGCTTTTCGTTTAGCATTTACTCCTTTCCGGCTTAAACCTAATTTAATTTTATGTATATAAATGGTCGGAGCACCTTATGCTTACCAACCTAATCTCTATTGCATGAAAAAAGAACCGGAAGGAGGAAACTGATTCTTTTTATTATTTCAATGATACTATTATAGCACATTGCTAACCGACATTGTATGGCATCTTTCAAAAATCTTTTAGCTTTTCTGTCATGCAATCTTGTCACATGATCATAACTGTGTTTTTAGCTCTACAGCCATACTTTCAAAGCTCATATATTTAACATACCGTAGGGTATAAGACCCTACAAGTCGGATATCTTTTAATTCCTGTATTTGACTTATAATTAGGCTTTTTCTTTTCTTAGCTTCTGCAATTACTGTAAGCATTTTATCTCTTAGCTCCAAACATTTAATAACTCCATTTTCAACCCATCAGCCCTTGGGCTTGTTTGCACCTTTTCGGACAAACTAAAACCCTTTTTGTCCATACGTAGTTTCAAGATCAGAGAGCTCTTCTAGTTTTTCGTTCATCTGCTCATCTAATCTTTGTATATCCTGTAGGTACTTTTTCGCCCACATTGGCATCACCTCCGCTTCTTTTTCTTTTAAGTTCTTCCTGTTCTTTTATTTTCTTAATAATCTTTTTCACCGTTTAACCCGGATAAATATTGAAAAGCTTCAGATTTTAAAAAGAGTCTTCCTGAATTCCTTGCAATCTCCTTTGCCATAAAAACCTTGTTTTTCCTCTCAATTCAGCCTGGTAATCATCAACTGCACATTTAATTATCGTGGAGATAAGCTTATCAATATTAAATAACTCGAGTGCCTTTTGAGCCATTCAATGCACCTCTTTATCTCAGAACTTGTTTTAAATTCTTGTTTTAAAACCTCTGTTTGCATCTTCTATAATCTCTTTTATTTTTCTTAACTGGTCTAAAGAATATTTTTCAAGTCTGTGCAATTTGTCATAAAGTTCCCTTTTAAGTGTTTTTATATTCTTCATAATCTTTTAATTCTTGTTCTTTTTAAATAAGTTCTTTTTCCCCCAACTCTGTTTATAGTCAAGAACATATCATTTTCATTGTTTAAATAAAACTGTAATTTATTCATTTTTGTTGTAATATATTTTATTACCTACTTTTATAACTTCATCTTCTCTAACTGTTTCGTTTTGATGGATTTTCTCCACTATATAAACTTTATCTCCAGCTTTGAAATCTTTGATATTCATAATACCCACCTATCCTAATTTTCAAGAATTAAACAATCCTGTTTATATATATCCTTTAGTTAAATGGCAGAGAGTTATCACTGCCATCAGGTATATTCATAAAAAACCGTCATCTCCTGGCTCTCCCATTGCTGGAGGCATATTATTACCTTCCTGCTCTACTTGCCCTGAACTGCCTTTGCTTTCTGCAAATTCCATCTCTTCAACTATAATCTGAACACTGTACACCTTTTGGCTATCTTTATTAGTGTAGTTATCATTCTGAATGCGACCGGTAACTATTTTCTATCTTTGTGCCCTTTTTCAGATACTTCTCACAAATTCCCCTTGCTTTTGCCAAAGGCTGTACAGTTAAAAAGTCGGCAGTGGTTTCCATCGCCCTGCTTTTTATACCTTCATGTCAACTGCAAGCGAAAAACCTTGTTATAGCCATGAGAGCTATCATTCTGCGAATATCTTACCTCAGGGTCTCTTGTAAGTCTGCCCATTAAAATTGCTTTATCTCATGTTTATTCCTCCTCAAATTGTATTGAATCCTCTTTTACCTCTGTAAGCTCCTTCACTATGGTACTGTAGGTGATTAAGGTTTTTAGGTAAATCTTGCAGTTTTTTTCTAACAGCCTGATTATATCTATAGCTCCTTCTTTGGTAGATTCATCAATGTGTTTTCGCTTAATGTACTTTGCCCATCTCCTATGCCCATTATCTACCTCCTGTTTAGCCTTGCGATAAGCGTGTAAATGTCGCTTACAAGACCAATCAAGTCGTCATAATATGTGTATTTACTCGTAGAGCCAATATCTAATATATAGTCGTGCATATCAGTTACGGCTCTAGTAAGGTTGTCAACATCTTTCTGCCTGAGGGATATGCCTTGATTAAAACCTCACTCCTAGCCTTTTTCGACTCTGTTCTCTACATACGCGACAATCTGTTCATCTGTTAAGGCTCTAAGCTTTTCGGCTTTCTTTTTGGTTTTATCCTGATTATTCATTATCCCTCCAGTATCTTTTTACTGCTTCCTGTGTCATCGTTTTTCTTTTATATGATAATTAATATTGCGTTCTTTACAAAAGCGATAACCTCCTCTGCATTTGTTATAAAACTGCTTATTTCCTTTTATAATCGGAGACCGTTTTATTGTAGTTTGTCCTCCCAAAAACAATCCTATCCACAAAGCTGACCGCCTCAAGAATCTCTCCAAGGCTCTGTTCTATCAGATTTGGTGTGAGGATAAGGCTCTATACTTACCCATGTCTTTACTAACCTGCCCTCATGTAATTTTTAGTGCAGCTAATCTGTCTTTTGTATGTTGCCGTCTCGGCTCAACTCTTCTCTCTGTATTCCTCGTTGAGGGAAATTAGAGTGATGCCGTATTCGTTTGTCTTTTGAAAAATTCTGCAAGTTCTATCGGCAACAGTCCTTTCGTGAGCGTTGTGCATTTAATACCTGCATTATTTAGTTTGCGGATAGCCGCTATGCTCATCCGGGATACCTCCGGATATCCTTCCATGAACGGGTCTGTAGTAAAGCAAAAGTTGCACAGACTGAATCTTATCTCCAAGTCTTGGTATTTCTTTATCCAGTAGCTCAAGTGTATTGGACACAAGAAAAAGGACTGCCACTCTTCATAGTTCTTGATTTTTCCCGAATCGCTTTTTCATTAAAAAGGCGATAGCACGGATATTTGCAGCCGTGGGAACAACCAAGGACTAGATTCATAGTATAATCTCCGTACTCAACACCTGTCTGGTAGGCGTATCTTTTTCTTTCTATATACCCTGCTACTTTCATTATCTCCTTCCAATCTTCTTTCTGCCATCTCAACATATTCGGAATTAAGCTCAATCCCTATAAAACCTCTATTATATTTTTTGGCCACAATAGCAGTTGTGCCACTTCAAGGAATGGATCTAATACAACTCCACCCTCTTTGCTTCCTGCAAGCACACAAGGTTCTATTAGCTTTTCCGGAAATGTAGCAAAGTGAGCTTCTTTATATCCTTGTGTGGCCACAGTCCATACACTTCTTTTATTCATAATCCGGTTACATTCTCACTGTTGCCATAGACTTTCTCTCGTTGTCTCTGCAGAATTATTAAAGCTTTGTCCTTTGGTATAAACTCCGCCTCCTCTGAATGTTCGACTATTCCCTTTCCTTAACCTGCTGTTTGGCCTTAAGGTTCCTTTGCTTCCTGCAGGCACTATGTTATTAAATCCAACAGCAGGTTCTTTTATAGCCTCATAATCAAAGTAATATTTAGATTGCTTTGAGAAAAGGAATATATACTCATATTTTTTGTACATCTATCTTTTACGCTTTCCGACATTGCGTTTGGTTTCCTCCCAAATTATATCTTGTCTTAAATACCATCCGTCATTCCTAAGTGCAAACGCAAGCAACCAAGGAGCCCCAATTAAATCTTTTCGTTTGCAATTACTATATTCACTATTGCTCGACACATAACTGTCACCACTATTCAGCCATAAAAGTACTGTCATATTTTAACACTCGCCTTACTTCTCTAAAAATATCTGTAAGTCTCATTTATGTAAGTTTCACAGATTTTTCAAGCCCTATTTGACCATTAACTCCATAATCTCTTAGCCCTAAGTAAGTGGTGACGTTATGCAGCAATCTGCAGTACAATCAGGAAGCTCTTTCAACACTTCAATTGCGTTTCCTGTTATGATTTTTATTCATTACAAGGCTTCTCCTTTGTGTTTTCATCCAAAAATTTTATAAATTCTTTTTCTTGGCAGTCTTTGCATAAATCAAATGTCTTAATGACTTTATTTTCATATCTTGCAAATTTCAAAAAGCCCTATTGCATCAAACTTCTTCCTTTTCGTCCACGCGAAATCATTAGCTGAATATAGCTTTTGCACAAGTCACATTCTCTTACTCAGCATCGTTACACCTCCAAATCTTTCTCTTTCACAAAATATCCCATCTACCATCTTGCCTTTTCTGTCCTTTATCTCTTCATATGCAGCCTTAATACAGTCGTTTTACGTCGTACCTAACTGCATACAGAGGACTACTAATCCTACATAGATGTCGCCTATGCTCTCATTATCTGTCCTACCGAGATTATTGAGTGTTATTTCCCAGCTTTATCAGTTCCTTCAGTAGCTCCAGCATTTGAGCCTTTGATTGCTCCGATTGAAAGTCTCTCTCGATTGCCCACTTCTTTATAAGCTCTGTTGTGTCTTCCGTTTCTGTCACCCTCCAAAGGACAATCTACCTCGACTTCTGTCTCATCGGATAATTTGCAAAGAGGGCGGACACCACAATTAGGATAATCTGTATATTCTGTAGTTATATTCCCATAGGGGGCCACTACCATTACGGAAGAGGCGAAAGTCTTTAGATAAGATTCTGGTGTAGCCAACCACCAACTCGATTTAATTGGCTGTAGCAAATGTCTGTTTTTACGGTATAAATCCGCCGTGAGTAATGCAGTGTAGCTTACACGATTAAATGGTTGAGAAAATGTGCCGTCATCGGCTGTAAAAATCTAATTCCATCCTTTTAATGTTATCATCACAAACACCGTTACTGACTAAGTTTTTGTAAAAATTATATTTTGAGGTATTTTTAATATGTGCCTTATTAAAATCGTTAGATTTATCGTCAAACTCCCTGCTTGCTACAATGTCATCTTTAGTCAAAACAAGTCCTTCCTGCTCTAATCCTTTATCCACTCATACCCACCAAAGGTAAATACCTCACCGGCTTAATCTCTTTTAGTTTCTTCTGCATATTATTCTCCCTTCATTCTATCCTGATTTGCCGACCTAAACATCATTAGCAGCATTTCAGTTACTGACCTTTTTCTATTCATTCTTCCAGCCTGTTTAACAGATTCAAGGATTCCACCTGTAGGACAATACACTCCAACACCGAATGGGATTTCGAGCGGATACCTTCAGATAAACCTCGCTAGGGAAATGGCTAATAGTTATAATCGCCTATGAAGTTATGTCCATTTTTGAGTGGAAGTCCTCCACAGAAGACTTAAGTTCATAACAGTAAAAATCTCCTTTTCGATACCGCTTATGTTGTATTCAGTGGCTCAAAGTCTCATATAGTCAACCCTAACACGGTTAGATGGTGGCATAGTCGAAGTTACCTCCCTAGCCCAAATATATACGGCTGTCATTGTTTGGATTGATTAGCTTTTTCTGTAAGTTCTGACAACCTTTTAGTTATCTCAAGTCTCGTCATTTTTGCATTCCTCGCAATCTATAATTTAATTCATTGCCTTTAAACCTATAATCCTGCCCTCTGCCATTTCAATAAGCCTTGAGCCTATAGCACTGTCAAAGTCTAATAGCTCACCTGTGGTCTTTTCACTTGTTAAAATCACTGGCAGATTGCACACATAGCGATAGTTGACTATCTCAAACAGGATATTATACGTTTCTGTAGTCTTGCCCTTTTTAAGAGGTCGTCAATGACGAGCATAGGCGCAGTTTTGATGTATCAATAGCCTTGTATAGCTATCTTCATCGGTTATATTCTGCTTAAGCCTTGTAATCATTTCCTGTGAGGGCATACAACAACCCTGATTTTTTGGTAATCCAAAAGTGCATTTGCTGAAGCTAATGCAAGGTGGGTTTTGCCACATCCTACTTGACCAAGCAACAAGATTGAATTATGCCTTGATTCTTTGAAGTCCTGATAGTTCTTGCAGTAATCAACGCAAATTGTATATGCCTTTTCAGCTGGGCTATGCCCTTGTGTCAAAATTCTTAAAGCGCTTTTAGCCCTGAACGGCTCGCTTTATACCGCTTCAGGCGATCCCGTGTTTTTGCCATTGGAGGCTCAAAAGCATTCTACAGCGCCTTGCAAGCAGTGTCACAACCCTGTTCATCAACGAGTTATCCACATAGAACTGCCACACTTAGGGCATACCGTGGATTCACTGTTTATGTTGCTCCATTCATCCTCCTTCTCCGCCTAAAAGGGCTATTTAATGCCCTAATTCGTCAAGCATCTCATCTGTGACAGGATCCTCCACAGGCTCAAGCATCTGCTCTGAATTGCCCTCAGATATTGACTGGTTAAAGGCTTGTCTGCTCTGCAAAATGGGCGGACTATCCCCACGGATTGAGGCTTGCCCACATGTTCGTTCAAGTAGCCCTCAAACTTTGATGGACTGAACAGGGTTGCAGGGCGCAGATACTTAACCATATCAGGTTATTCAGCCATTGCCCTGATTTAGTATCAATAACATTCTTGCAGTCTTCTACGCTAAAACCATCATTAAGCCTCGTCCCTTATGGGTTTCTATGATAGCCCTGTGGTAGCTCTGTAGTCTGAGCCAGTCTTAGTATTTTAGATAGTCTATAACCTCGGCTGCCTCTTTACCGGCTTTGGTTTCCTTGCCTTTTTGGGCTTTTAACCTGTTCAGGGCGGCCTCCCGGTTTCTCAGGCCGGAACAGATTCGACACGATTCAGCACGACAGTGGTCGAGCCTGCTTGACTATCATATATCTTAAATCATTTACAGTATCACTACATTTACATTATCATTTACATTAGGTTCTACTTTGGTTTTCGTCTTGGTTATGGTTTGGTTTGCCTTTTGGTTATGTTTTGGTTTGGGTTAGGTCTCTACTTTGGTTTCGTCTTGGTTTGACTTTCTTCCACCTTGCTTTACCATTTGCATACCTTCGGTTATTAGCATCTATTTGAGGGTTTTATAAGAGAGAAGAAAGCTTTTTGAAAATGGTGTCACCCTCAGGCTCTTTCCTTCCATGGCATAATGTAAGACCATTTTTATAACCGTTTTATATAACTCAGGTTCAAGGTCATCTGTTGCCTCCATAAAGCTTTTTATAAAAATCATTGAATCTCTTTCCATAAAAGATTACTCCTCTTCATCATCTTCCACTATCAGCATATCTTTTTAATTTAGGTAGATAGTAGGCATCGTCATTTTCAACCAAAAGTCCAACAAACATAAAGCTTTTAAAAGCTGACTGCATAACCGAATATGAACATCCAAACAACATAGCCAGCATTGCCATGTCATATGGAATATTGGGTTCAAATAAAAAGCTTCCCATCTGTATCTATTGCCATTGTAAGCATTCTCAAATAAATTGGTACAAAGTCTTTGTTTTCATTGCTAAGCATTATTATTTCTGGTCTTGTATAAAAATCACTTGTTAACTTCAAATATACTATTCATCCTTCTTAACCTCCCTTATCAGCACTTCTATCCTCGGGTTATTCTTGTCAATCTTGAAATACTGGCTATACCCTGCGATATTGTCCCAGCCATCATTCTTTAGCACTCCACAATCCTGCAAGGCATCCCTCTATGACTTTTTACCGCAAAGGCATTTATATTTGACTTTGTCGCGCCTTTTTATCTGCCTCGTAGTAGGTGTATTCAATAAATACCTTTTTATCTATCCGTACACCTTTTTAGCTGGGTTCTGATTGCCTCGTTGGCTATGCGTTCATACTCTTCTTCATCTGAGCACCCACAAAGCGGTTGCGGTTCATAGCCCCTATAAAGTCATTTAATGCCGGGAATGTGCGGTTACTTTTGAAGTGTGACCCCTTCAATTACAAAGCTGTATTCTTTCATCTATGCCCCTGCCTTTTTCTCTTCTCTCTTGCCTCTAATTCTTCAAGAGCCCGTTTCATGTCACTGCTTGGCGGCGGTACAAGTCCTAAATCTTTCATATCGCTTATGACCCTCAAGCAGTTTTGAAAAGTCAGCGCTTGAATAGGTGGAACTGCCAAAGAAGCATAGCAGTTCTACCATATTGCCCCTTTTGCCTACCTCTTCCGTTTCTCTCCACAAGGCCTTGATATCATCAAGCGCTTCTTCTTTAACAAGGATATGGGTGTATTTGCCGTATCTTTTTGAGTTCATAAAGGTAAGCATCCCAATTAGTCATCCCTGTTGCTCCTGCTATGTCAGAAAGGCAAGCTCACAACATAGCATTTGCATCAAGGCTTCTTTTCTTTGCCTTTTCAAGCTTTATATCAAGCCTGAGTTCTAAAAAGGCTTTCAATCTCAGCAGGCTCTACATCCATTTTCAAGAGATGCTACAGGCTTTTTACTCCTGTAATCAAGCTGTAGCCCTGTTATCTTTCCTGTAGTTTTTATCCCATTCATCAAGTATCTTTTCCTTCTACTGCGAATATCTTCCAGTCTCCAACCGTCATATCTTCAAGGCTTTCTCTTTTGTAACGGTTGTATAGCTCTTTTCAGGCATATTGTGCCTCACACACACAACCCTAAGTGATTCAGCCTGTGGTGCGTTGATTTTTGCATCATCTGTTAGCTTTTACCTCAACCTCTTCCTTCTGCTCTTCCTTTTGGCTTGTCTTTTTACTTTTTGCCTTAACATCTCCAAAGGTAAATACAACTGTATCTTTATTGCTGATATTTGCTATTGCTAAGCCTGTGATGATGCTCTTTATCAATCTTTATTTCAATAACCCTAAATTTATCGTAGGTTGTAGGCTTATCATTTTTGTCCTTGGCCTCTTTTGTATTTGCTTTTATCTATCCATATAAACGGAGCCGTATATAGCTCCTGCCTATACCTAGATTAAAAGCAGGCTCTCTTGAAACTATCCGATGCCTCGCCTTTTTCCTTTTCTGTATTGCTCTCTGTTCCTACATCCTGCTTGCTTATCCATTGCCCTTTTTCTTTATCGTAGACGCTTACAGTACAATACAGCCTGCCATCCATTACTTGATGTGATCTTTGCCAGCCGAATATCCCAAATGTTTCATCAAGTATGTTTTGATCAACTCTTGCATCTTTATAGAGGAGTAGCATAAGTCCCTTTATTGCTAATGTTCTGTACTCTGCAGTCTATCTCTTCCGCTGTTAAATCTCTGAAATATCCCATAAGTGCCTCCTATCTTATTCTTAAAGACTTCGACACACTAAGGTGTGCAAAATCAAGAGCTTTCGCCAGTTTTCAACAACTCCTTTACCTTTGCACTATCAACCTCAGCCGGCTGTGATTAGGTACTTCATCAGGTATGTCTTCAATGCCCTTATCAAGTACAAGGGCTTTAGCGGATTATTCTGTATATTAAAGCTAAACAAATCAGTCTTAAATTTAGTCTTACCTGTAACCTCCATAGACTGCTGTAGGGGTTACCTTCATGCGCTTTATATTGTTTTTTGCTAGTCTCACGCATTCCTGCAAGTCTATCCTCTTCCTTCTTTATAGCTTCAGCTCTTGCTTCAAGCTCTTGATTACCTTCGCATATCCTTCAGCTTTTAAGCTCAATTTCATAATCCACACCTTCAATGGTGCTAGGATTACCTCTATATCCTCGTTTTCATCTTTCCGCAAGCGTAAGTAATTTCAAAAATCATCTGTAAGCTCATATAATGTTCTCATCGTTTTTTTATCCCTCCAAAAGTTTAATATATCTATCTAAGTCAAATATCTGTCTTGTCATATTGAGCTATTAACTTGATTGTGTAGTAAGGTTCTTGAACATATTTATACCCCATCTTAATAAGTAAAGCCTGTTTAAGATTTGCGTGCCTCTTAGCCTCTTCATAGATAAATTCAGGAATCTCATATCCTAATTCTTTTTATCTATACAGGCTTTATCAACTTTCAAAATTGCTCCCATATAGCCCTCCCTTTTTCTTCTTCAGCTCGTTGAGTGACTATAGATAGCCCAAACACTCTTGCTTGTCTGATTTCTCTTTTTGCCCCTTCTGATTCCTGCCAGCCATTAAGAAGGTAAATACAATTACTAAGGCTTAGCAAGGGGATGCAAATGTCCATGTATTCACCATGCTTAAATTCTCCATGCATTACGCTGCCTTGTAATTCTGCAGGGTTTATCACATTAAATCCAACTTTAACAAGTGTTTTTCTGCTGCCTTAAATTTATCTTTGAAATTGCGAACATTTGTAATCCCACCACTTATATAAACCGTCATCACTCTAACTCCTCCGGGTTTTATATAAATTTTTCGTGAGTTTGCCATTATTAAACTCAAACGACATTCCCATCAATTCATGTGCCCTTATCAAATCTTCTATCGTAACTGTCTCCCAATTTATATTCTGTAAATCTTTAATGCTCATTGCTTTTTCCCTCCTATTTGTGCTATTATTAGCTTGTAATTTTTGTTTCATCCCTTATTTGCAGATTGCCTTTTAGGTAGTCTGCATTTTTTATCATCTTCAAGCCCAAGCCATTTATTAAAGCTTGCTGCGGTATACTTGGTATGAACGCTTTTTGTATCCCGGCATAGGCTGGATTACTGCACCTATGTCTATCAGCTTTCTGTCCATCAATGCATGCATCCTTGCCACGCTCATTCCTAAAAAGCTTGGCAGCCTCTTTGTTATTCACTTTTTGGCACTCCATCGTTATACCTCCTCTAAATCTTTATTAAATGCTTCCAGCCAATCCCTACATGGTAAATCCTTCAAGGCATCCTCCACATATACATCCTCTGGATGTTTGGAGATACTCTCTCCACCGTACAGTATGCTTTTTACAGGTTTTACACTTTAATAAGCGGTTCAAATTCCAAGCTGTTCGGACACCTTGCATCACACGGCATCTGTCCGCATATATCACACATTCCTCATTCCTCCTATTCAACCTTTATTCCTGTAATTTGATAAAACTTTTTCATTATCAAAGTTTGGAATAGCTTTTGATGATTTCTTTTTCATAGTCTGTTAATCCTTCCCACCATTCAAAGGTAACACTCGCTGTTATCTCCAATTTTTAGATAGCCACCTGTTGTTTCTATGTTCAGGATGTCGTTCTTTTTCAACATCGCTCATATTATTTGAGCAAATCCATTCAGTGGGGCGAATTCAATTTTCCTCAATAACAAGCAAGCTTTTGAATTTCTCCACTGTTGAAATGTTATATTAGCTGGATTATCGAAAAACATAATAGGTTGCGATATAGTGTTAAAGCACCCAGCACAATTTGATGCCAAATTCCAGTCACCTGTGTTACAGTCGCCCTGTGTTCCTGTCGCCTGTGTTCCAGTTGCCTGTGTTACTGTCGCCTGTGTTCCAGTTGCCTGTGTTATTGTCGCCTGTGTTCCTGTTGCCTGTGTTATTGTTGCCTGTGTTATTGTTGCCTGAGTTCCTGTTGCCTGTGTTACAGTCGCCTGAATTCCTGTTGCCTGTGTTCCAGTTGCCTGTGTTATTGTTGCCTGTGTTATTGTTGCCTGTGTTCCAGTTGCCTGTGTTACTGTCGCCTGTGTTCCAGTTGCCCTAGTGTTACTGTCGCCTGAGTTACTGTCGCCTGTGTTACTGTTGCCTGTGTTACTGTCGCCACTATTATTCCTACCAGTGCAATCTTTTCCCTGTATTGACGAGTTCAAGAACCTCATACCAAGTTAATTCACGAATAATTTTGATTTTATTAGTGCAGTGTTTATTTCCGCTTTCTTCAAAAATCAAGTTCACCAAACGCTTCAATTTCAGCAACTTTATTATTAGAATAAAATCCATAATATTCAAAACAATCAACAATTTTTCACAGAAATGAAATCCTCTTTTTGCAAACTACAGGTTCTTCTTCCATTTCATAACTTTTTGCCTACTTCAAACTGCATATCCCTGCAAGTCCAATCAGGGGTTAAAAACTTTATATCCTTTTCATAGCTCCAAACTCCTTTCTAATACCCTTCTTTCATCAATTATTTTTAGTTCTGTCATTCTCTCTCCTTTCAGTTTTTAGGAAATAAGTGCGATAAGTATGCTTTCTTTACTCTCTTTTCCATCCTGATTTGTTCCTCCAATATTTCAATCTCTTTATTTAATATAGAAAAACACTCCACAACTTTTTGCTTGTTCTTTCAAGTCAAAAATGCCACAATAGCCTAAACTCTTTTTAGAGTCTCCTTCTGAATGTTTATCGTTGCTGCATATTTTGATGCAAATAACGGGAATGCCCGTTCAATGGCTATATGGAAGTATATAGGGATACACTCCACAGTCGGGAGAATGCTACTGCGTATCTTGTCTCTATCTCTCCGTCAACTGTTAACATCGATACAATACTGCAGTCCCCTATCGCACTTAATGGGAAAAAGACACTCCCCATCTTGTAAATCTTCCCCTTTATTGCTCTTTTCTACTGTCGCAATGCTTACTAATTTTACTTCCTGAATACTGTTCATTTCTTTTTAAGTCTGCCTCCAGTCCTTTTTTTAAGATTAGGATTTTTCAGTTTCAAGTTCTGATATAAGCCTGTATAATTCTGCCCTTGTTCTTTTCTCCTCCGCATCAATTTCAGCTAGGTTACTCATTATTTCAAATAAATCAGGGAATCTCCTCTTCCTCGCTTGTGTCTACATAGCGTGGAATATTTAAGTTATACAATTCTCAATTATCTCTTTTTTTGATACAGTCCTTGAATATCTATCTACTGACAGCCTGTGTTTATATACATTGATGATTTTTCAATTTGGCTTTCAGTTAAATAGTTCTGTTTACCCTGCTTTTTCAAATTCTTTGGAGCTGTCAATAAAAAAAGAATATTTTCCGTATTCCTGTCTTTTTGAATATCATTAAAGCATACAGGTATATCCGTATTTAGGAATAGCTTATCCGGAAGGCCTACCACCGTATCCAGTAGATTATTTTCAACTAATTTTTCTGTCTTATTGCCCTCTTCTGATGCTCCCTCTGAATAAAAGTCCATAGTGGTACTATAGCTATCATAATTCCTGTGGTTCAAGCTGTGATAATCCATGTAGCAAAGAAACGCATAATCAGCCTTTGAATTTGGCGGGATGCCGTATTCTAAAAATCTCACATCATTTGCTGCTTTTTTACTATCCCACTTTTAATGAATATGGCGGATTCATTATTACATTTTTTTAACACTGTAGATACTCTCTGCATTCTCTACCTCTTCAATCTTTGAGTATTTCGCCATTGCCAATAATTTATATGTGTGAAATATCTCACCTGTAAGCACATCTTTTTGAAATACTAAAGCGTTTACATTATTAAATGCTAGATTAAGCAGTAGGAAGGGATTGCTCTTTCTGAATATTCCTCCAAATAAAGCTTGTCGGCCTTACTTAAAAGCAAATACGCTAAGGTCGCCAACCCCTGCACAGACATCTAAATAGCTGCCACCTTCTGTTAACTCAGCTACAACCTTGCACAGACATTCAGGAGTAAAATCCTGCTTAAGTTCGTTTCTGTCCGAATGTTCCGTTTGAGTAACTAAAATCAATGCCCTGCCTTTTAAATAACTCCAGCTTTATATATCTTTTCCTATTATTGTTTCACTATCTTGTAATAATTCCTTTTAATAACGCGGTTGGCAGTTTGAAGTTTTTCTTTTTACTCCCTAATATTTCTTTAAGCATTTTTACCTTTCTGATGTTGCAATGGCTATTGCAAAAGGCTTGCTTGGTATTTAGTTTCTTCATCAAGTATGTCATTAAAAATTTTTTTCTAAGACATTGTAGCTTATCAAGCAAAAACCTTTTTGTTTAGGATAAAAGTTTTGCAATTCTTCAGCTATTTTGTCTATGATGTACTATCAGCATACACATTCGCTTTCTACTTAATATTATCTCTGTGTCTTCTGTTTTCTTTATCTTCCATATCTCCTCCTTTTTGCCTTCTTGTCGTTGCATATTTGGGATTTAGGCAACAAAAATATTCATTAGGATTATTTATCTCTAAAAGCCTTACACACAACAATAACCTCATTGACTGTAAACTCACGCTTTTTATTTAACTTAGCATTTAGCGTAGATACACTTACATTCAGTCTCTAGCCATTTCACCTTGTGTTACTTTCTTTTCTACCATTCTTCCTTTTTAGTTTATCGTATGCCATTTTCCTCACTTCCTTTCGTTGCGTATTTGGGATGTCTTAATAATACCACTCTATTTTTTATCTTGTCAACCCATTTTTGCAACTATTTTTATTTTTTTCAAAAATAACTGTTGCATATTTGATATATTAGTTATATAATCTACTCAGGAGGTTGATTATGGAAGATGTCAATAATATAGTAAAAAGAATTAAAAAGCGTCGTCTTGAGCTGGAATATTCATTTCAGGATTTGGCAGATAAGACTAATATGAGTAAGTCTACATTACAAAGATATGAAACTGGCGCAATTAAAAATCTACCATTAGATAAATTAGAGGTGTTAGCTTCTGCACTACAAACTACTCCTGCCTATCTTATGGGCTGGGATGAAACCAACGAAGAATCTCCACCAAAGAAAAAGGAGTAAAAATTCTGTCCTTGGCAGAGTTGCTGCAGGTGTGCCTATAGAAATGATTGAAGATGTCCTTGATTATGAAGAGATTACAGAGGATATGGCAAGACATGGTGAATACTTTGTCCCTTAAGATACAAGGTGACAGTATGTCCCCTCGTATATGGAACAGTGATGTCGTTATTGTTAGGCAACAAAATGATGCTGAAAGCGGCGAAATAGTTATTGCCTCTATTAATGGCGATGATGCTGTATGTAAGAGGCTGCAAAAGTATAATGACGGTATCGCTCTTGTATCGCTTAATCCGCAGTATGAGCCTATATCTTAAAAAGATGATATAGACAGCAAAACCTGTTAGGATAATTGGGAAAGTTGTCGAGCTGAGAGGAAAAATTTTTAATTTTATGGTAGCATTAAAGCTAATATAAAAATATTACTAAAAAAATATAGGGTAGCTAATATGGATTTTTAGAAGAAATTAAAGCATTTACTAACCAAATTGAGGCAAGAATTAATGTTTGTCAAACCGAAGAAGCAACCAAAAATGTCTTTAATAGTGCCTTTTCCAAATATTGGGATATGACGCTTTTTAATCCAACTGAGTTTTGTCCCGAATTTACTGCTGATGTAGGGAATTAAAAAGGAGAAAAAGTTGACTATGCCATTATGGAAAAATGGGAGCCCTGTTGTTCTTATAGAGTGTAAATGGTGTGGTGAGAAGCTTGATAAATATGGTTCTCAATTATTTAGGTACTTTTTCATAATTACTGCAAAATTTGGAATTCTCACCAATGGTAGTTAATTACAAATTCTATACAGATTTAGAAGAAGCCAATAAAATGGATTTAGTTCCTTTTTGGAAATAGATTTTAAAAATATTAAAGAAAATCAATTAGTAGAATTAAAGAAATTTTGCAAGTCTAATTTTGATAGTGATAGAATTTTTAGCACTGCCGAAGAGTTAAAATACAGCTCTTTAATTAAAACAACTTTTAACAAATGAACTTGATGACCCTAGCGAATCATTTGTAAGGTATATTCTTAACAATATCTACGACGGAGTGAAAAACTCAAAAACATTAGAAAAAAATTTTTCGCCTATAATCAAAAATCTTTCACTGCATTTGTGAATGAGATAGTAAAACTAGAAGATTTCTTCGGCTTTAACAACTGAAAAGTGATGTAAAAGAAGATGTTGTGGAAAATGTAGAAGAAGATATTGCAGAAAGTAAAATAATAACCACCCAGGAAGAATTAGATGCTTTTTATATCATTAGAGCTATATTGTCCGAATTTGTTCCGGCAGATGATATAATCTATAAAGATACTGAAAGATATTTTGGAATTTTTACAAAAACCTAAGACAAAACCCTCTGTCGGGTATATTTGAATTCAAAAATAAAAGCTTTAATGATTCCCGCAAAGATAAAGTCTACACTAAATATGAACTAAGGGATGTCAGCGATATTTTCAAACATAAAGAGCAATTGATTGGTTCCCTAAATTTATATAAAGAGCGATAATGATTAAACGGCTTCTGAAATACCATTAGGGTCAATGAAGTGCAAAGTTAGTTATGTTAAAGCGTATGAGCAATGGAGAACTTATATCAGATAACAAAAGCCTACAAACTAATATTGTGGGTGAGTATGGAGAATGTTTAGGTAAGGTGTTGGGAAGGTGTGATATTTAAGGAGAGTGTATGGAAATAAAATATTCAAAAACATTTATCAAGTCTTTATCTAATCTCGATAAAAGATATAGACAAAACATACCACATCAATCGAAGGATTGATAAAAAATACCTCCTGAAGGTGATATAAAGCCATTAAAGGGATATAATAATACAAATCGGTTAAGAGTCGGTAAATACCGCATATTATTTAGAATTATTGATGACACTCTGTTTATCGACAGTTTAGGTAGCAGGGCGACATATACAAATAAAGGAGGTTCTTATGGAAAGAGAACTATTGAAAAAGAAACAATAGCAATTATAAATGTTCTTCCTGATGATGATTTGGTTCTTGCTAATCAGATGATTAAAAAGCTAATGCTTGCCTGGGAAATCTTGATTTTTACGAAGCTCACATAGCTGAAAGAGATGAACTGGAACATATACAGAAAAATGATGAGTATGTGAGCGTGAGTATTGAAGACTTAAGGGCTGGCAAAATGCTTGTTTATTAGTGAGGATAGGCATATGGAAAACTTGGAGCAATTAATATCTTGGGACGATATAGAGGAAGTAGAGCCTGACGAATGGGATTTGGTAGATGTTGGCAGATATAGAAAACGATCCTGAGTGTAAAGAATTTGACTAGTATAGTGATCTGTCAACCATTAGTTTACAACCACTATACAGCCTGTCATTACCTCGCTACATTTGTGGCTGTCCCTTTTATGCTATACTTATCTTAGATAGATTTCAACTATTCCCATAGAAAGGATAAATTATATGTATAATGTTTTTAGACATTTGCCATTATGTAATTAATTACTGCAATGATAAAGGATACAGCATATCTAACCTAAAATTGCAAAAATTGTTGTATTTTTATACAGGCTTACTCCTCATTTCCACTAATAAAGCCTGTTTTCACGAAGATATAGAGGCTTGGAACTTTACCTTTATTCGTGAGGCTTATATGGAATATAAAAAATATGGCGGGCTGGATATCCCTCACTTGGATTCATATTTGGTAATAGATAAAAATAATTTGTGGGACTTAAAAAGAATTCCTATAAATACTGATATGATTTTCAAAAAGCATAAACAGATGATCAAAATGATGTTGTTGACAAACTTTTCTCCGTATTCAGCAACAGACCTTGTCGACCTTACACATAGACAAGCACCATGGAAAAATGCCTATGTTCCTCATAAAAAACAACATAATAACCTTAGATGCGTTAAAGGAGTACTTCGATGATTGATGTGTTAATGAAAAGCGACAATGAGTCCACAAAGGCATTAAACTCTATACCAAAATATAATGCTACTAAGGGTATAATTACAAAGATATTTAATAGTCTTAGGGCAGATACGGAGGAATATGATCCCACCAGCACAATAAAGATTATAGAAGACTACATCAAAAGAAACCGAAAAATGGACAGAATTTTTATACTCTGTAATCAGTTCTTATGTGTTCACGCTTGATGCTGAGGTAAGAGGGAGCTGGCAACAAACTTTGACCGTCTGCTTTCATATTCCTTAAGTAATGGCACAATGAACCCTGATTCATTAAAAATAATCATAAAGCTGTATGACCATTTCAGCTTGTTTCAACTCAGACAGATAATGTAAAGACAATTCTTGAAGCAAGTATAGAAGATGCAAAAATAAATCTAACAAAAGGAAATTAAAGGGATTGAGAAGGACATATATCAATCCTCGGTATATTTGCATCTATTGTGCTTGCTTTTGTAGGTGCATGACCTTTTCGACTTCTGTATTGCAGAACATGATGGGTGTAAGTATTTAGGCTTCTTGCCATTGTGGACTTATTAGGATTTGTTTTTATAAATGTTATTTGGCTGCTTGTCAAATCTGTTGCAACGATAAACGATAAAAACTGGAAGCATTCAAGATTAAAATGGTTTAATATATTTTGTATAGTTTTTGCTTTTATTATTTTTGCATCGCTGGTTAATTAAAATCGAAAACATAACGCACTATTTGCCATTGCAATTCAAGTAGTTCTCCAACTGTAAAACCATCAGTTGACAATTGAAATAAAAAGCCTCCTGCGCCAACAGGAGAGCAACCATCATCTACTGGGCGATAACCAGTAAACAATTTATTCAACTGTTTAAATTGTAGCACACCGCCCTGTAGATTGCAATATTTACAGGGTATTTTTGCGCCCAAAAATGACATATCCAGTTTTCGAAACCACTGAAAAATATTCTTTTACGAATGATATTACATCTGAGTTTTTAGCCATTGCATTCTTGTCAGCTTCAAGGGTTGCAATGCTTACCCAATGGTATGTTTTACCATCAATCGTAAAGGTGTCATTTTTAGTATTTAACGGAAATTTCTTTATATCAGCAAGATAAAAATTTATGACAATACATTTTATTTATTTTATCACGCTGTGAAAGTTTTTATGTACTTTTTCATAGTTGTGAATTTTAAGGTGATGTCTGAAATATCTACTTTTAATTCACTTGATAGATGGCTTTTTATAAAATCTTCATTATTTTCCATTTTCCTTATAGTTTATGAAAAGCCTGCACCCCACGCATTATCATCATACACAAGGAATCTCCCGATGTTTGTTAAACTGTCTTTACTATGACGATAGAGTGGTTATGTGTAATCTCATTTAGGGTATTAATATCTGTGGAATAAATCGTTGTATGTATAATTGCATTTTTATTTTCCAAAAGGTCGTATATGCTTTTGAATAAAAACTATACCTAATAAAGAGAGAATGCAACCTCAATGTATTGCCTGATATCCCCAATACAGTCTCACATGAGGCGAAATATACTGATATCAAAAAGGATATGAGGATAAGCTGTCCAGTGTCAGGGGTTTTACCGATATGTTGTTTCTTTTTCACTAACAAAAGTTCTAATTTTGTTTTGTCGATTAGAAGCTGCATGCACTGTCCTCCTTCCCTGTTACATAAATTATAAATCACATTGTCAAGACATACGAAAGGAGCATACCATGCCAAAAAAAAAAATACCCAAGGCTTAGAAACGGATTCGGAAGTATAAGAAGACTATCAGGCAACAGAGCCAACCCCTATGCAGTCTTTGCCCCTTCTACCTACAGAGACGAAAGAGGCTACCAGCTCTATGACAAGGCTCTTGCATACTGCCCTACTTGGGAGGCTGCCTTTTCCGTACTCCTAAACTTCCATACAGGGCAATACAAGAAGGTGATATCTGCCCTAATTTGCTTGAAGAGGTAGACCATGGACAGTTAACCCCTGTAGTGAATAAAATCCTATCTGCACTCAATATAGGCACTATAGAGGGCGAAACCTTCGAACAGGTCTATGATAAATTTATGGAATGGAAGTTTAACGAAAGCAATAGAAAGCTAAGCAAGTCAGCTCTAGCTTCTTACAAAGCGGCTTTTAAAAACTGTATTGTGTTGCACAACAGGGTTTTTACATCATTGAAAACTGTAGATCTGCAGAAAGTAGTTGATGACTCGCCCACTTGACATTCATCTAAAGAGCTTTATAGTCAATCTATTTTAAGCAGATGTACAAATACGCAGATACATGATGAGCTTTTATAGAGAAAAACTATTCTACACATAGTAGCATTAAAACCGAAAATGACGATATAAAGGGCATCCATCGTACTGCGGATGATATAAAAGAAACTATGGCGCTAATAACGGCAATCCTGTTTGTGCCAACATTCCAATACTTATATATTCAGGGCTGAGAATATCCGAATATGAGACTGCTGAAATAAAACCTAAAACGCAGGTTACTTTTTGGAGGAGTTAAAACTGAAGCTGGAAAAGAATAGATATGTGCCCATACACTCGAGTATAATGCCACTATCAGACAAAAACCCAAATAGACTTAATGGTATAAGCACCAATCTTTCGTCTTAAACTGTATGATGTCTTAAGGCGATTAGGTATAGAAAACACACCCTCACGATTGCAGGCATACATTTGCATATGCTATGTGATGAAAAACGGAGTGAAAGAAACTGATAAAAATGATGTTAGGACATTCATCCCAAGACGTGACAAATGGAGTCTACGGTCACAGGACTCTAGAGTATCTTAAAAGCCAGATAGAATTAATAAAGGTCAACAAATAAATAAGCGTATTTTTGTTATTTTTGTTATCACTAAACCTGTTTTATCTGTAAAAATCAAGTCAATAAATGCAAATTCAAAACTTCTAAAATACGCTTATTTTCTATATTTCTAAAAGCATTTTCGGCTTAAAAATCAAGTTTTTATAAAAAACCTCTTTTCCCTTAAAATGAAACTTAAATAGAATATTTTTGATTTTTGCCATCCAGATTGCATATCTTTATACTTTGACACTTATATCTTTTTATTCTATGTTACAGATAAGCAAAAACCATAAAGGAGACATGAGAGGCTTTTTACTTGCGAGGATGAAAATCGCTTTCAAAGGCTGTCAAGGCTATACTTGAAAGCCAGTAAATATAGTGTTGATGCCGTATTTGACGGTGAAGAAGCTCTGAATACCTTTGATGGGATACCTGCAGATGGAGTAATCTTAGATGTGATGATGCCTAAAAAAGACGGCTTTACCGTACTCAAAGAGCTAAGAAATAAGGGAAACTCTCATCCCTGTCCCTCTTACTCACCGCCAAATCTGAGGTGGATGATAAGGTAGAGGGGCTTGATTTAGGTGCAAATGATTATCTGACCAAGCCTTTGAGCCAAAGGAACTGCTTGCAAAGAATCAGGGCAATGACCAGAAGCCGTATGGCTGAGGGAGACTCTGTGTTTGAATTCGGCACGTTTCTCTCAAACTCTGCAAGCTTTGTACTCCACTAAGACAGGTGAATTTAAGTTATCCAACAAGGAATTCTCAGATGATGGAGCTTAGTGATGAGTTATCCTAAGAACTTACTTCGCTGAGAAATTTATGGAGAAAATCTGAGGCTTTGATACCGAAGCGGATATTAGTGTTGTTCGGGTGAATATTTCCCTATCTGAGAAAGAAACTGGCCTCCTTGGAGCTGACATCGAAATCAAGGTAACCAGGAATCTAGGCCTACTCTTATTAAGTCAAAATAGAAAGGACTCTTTACATCAATGAAAACATGCAATTTCAAGACTCAGGTTCAAGCTGATAGCAGCTTTTCAATGGCTGTAACCCTGCTGTATCAGTGAGCTTATAGTTGGTGGAATTAACTATATCAACTTCAAGAAGGTAATTGATAATGCTGACTACTCACTATAGATTATCTAGCTAATAATTATAATACTGAAGAGACAAGGCCTGAGCCTCCTGATGAGGAAGGCGGCGGAGATGGCTTTAGACCTTTTGATGATGGAATCTCACCCTGAGGTGGAAGTTTGAGAGCAGATATTCTCGTTGTTAGCTTTGATAGCGAGGGAATGTAGCCTCAAGCGATACCACATAGTCTTTGCTGTATCTGAGGAAGACAGTATTAAAATTGCTATATATATAATGGCAGTTCAGACAGAGGCTTTTACAGGAACTATAGGTATGCAAAGGTGAAGCTTTAAATGGCTATAATGCTGTTATGTGCCTTTGATGTATATAATGGCCTATCCAGTGCAAATTACTTCTTTATTGTAAGTCTCTGCATCCTTTATCAGGCTGGATTACTGTATTTATTAGTTTTTAGCATTTTCAAAGTGGATAATTGCACCTGTTTCCAAAAGCTATGAAAGGCAAAAAGGTTCATATCTGATGCAGGTCACGAAATAAAGACTCCGCTTTGCCATCATAGAGGCTGACATAGGAGTTATGGAGATAAATGAGGGTGAAAATGAATGGTTAGATGATATTAAAGTTCAGGTACGAAGACTGGCTAGGCTTACAAATGACCTTATTCATTTGTCAAAGCTTGATGAGGGCAGAGATAGCCTTAAGTTCATAGGACTTCTGTATCAGACCTTTGCTAGTGAAACAGTTACTTTTCACAGGTCTTGCTACTGTAAAAAAGAAGCTTGAAGCTGAGATTCAGCCTAATCTCACCTAAAAGGGATATGGAGGGCATATGGAGTTATTTACCATCCTCCTTGACAATGCTGTTAAGTATTCTACAGGGATGGGAATATGACTTGAAATAAAAAGAGAAGAATGGACACATTGTTATAGAGGCCACTAATTCAGCCAAGAACCTGACTAATGAAAATGCTGGAACATCTTTTTGACAGGTTTTGATAGGCTGGATGAATCCAGGAACTCTGAGACAGGGGGATATGGGCATAGGGCTTTCTATGGCATAAGGCATAGTGGATGCTTTCACAAAGGTGAAGATAAGTGCTGAGGTGACTGGTGATGATGGAAAGCTTAGAATAAAGGCGGTATTATAAGGCTCGCTTAGAATTATGGTTTATATTTCGGCATCATCTGGCATTTTGTTAACAAGTTCAGCATCAGGTGAAATATCCTAGTCTTTAAGTTTTTCATATTTGCTTTTAAGATACAGTAGCTTTCTTTGTTAATAATAATTGCTTTTGATATTTGCAACTTATGCGTAGCAGTGAAGGCAATGATTAGTTATTCTTTATGGCATCGATTATCTCTGCCTTTTCTCTGTTGCTGAGAGCTGTTTGATTGATGCCAACTTTATGCCCGCACCCCCACTCTATCTATTAATCTTCTATTACTTTTGTACCTAACAGTTCATCATTTAATAAATTAGCCAATAGTTCACAAAACTTTGCTTTTATTCCATATGATAGTTTTTCAAAAATTTTTATATTTACAGTATTCCTTGTTTTCCACCAAACCCCAACTATATGATTCTTCCAAAATAAAGTAGGACGAATAACACCTTGCAACAAATATATATCACGTAGTATTTTGTGGTTTTAAATATAATACTATTTTTCTTCCTCATATCCAATAACAAAAGGATCAAACCTGAAAAACAATCGTATCATTATCCTATTAAAAATCTTCGTAATACTTTTCATCTCCTATAATAGAATCTTCTCTCCTGTATATTTAACTTACTATATTCTATTTCACAAATGTGCTTTTTAAGCACTTTGACTTGCTCCATTTAAAAATACATTATATCATATATTGTAATCTCGTTCATATGTATTGATATACTCTTTTTAATTGTTCTATTTCAGCTTGAATCATCTCCTATCTTTTATTCTACTGGGTGACTTTTATATTTTGTATCTCGAATTTTGTAAAACGATTTCCTCCTGTTTCTACCAAAAATCTAGGAATTCCCTCCCATGAATTAAAGTAGTATATCCTTCTCTGTCTTAGTCATCCCTATTTCAAAACACCCTATTTATTATATAATTTTTTTCTACACCTCCATTATTAATGCAATCTATCATTATATCACAAAATAGGATTTTTCTTTTTGTAACTCATAGACTCATCTTCCCAAAATTCCTTCATATATTTTTGACATCATACTCACTATGAATAAAGACAGAACAATCTTTTTATATCATATGTACATGTATAGTCTCTTAATGTCCATGCCTTTAAAAATACTCATCTATCTCAAGTTCAATTTGTCTTATTTTGCAGAATAATTTTGCATATGAGAAAAATTGTGCTTGTATCCCTAATAGTTGACTTAATTCAATTCTATCTTTTTATGTAAGAGACCGATGATTTGATAACTCATACTGATTATACTCATCATATCCATTCTCATCTCTATTACCTCATCTGTGTAACTTTCCATTATTTTTATGATATTTTTGGTCAGATGCAATGGACAATTGTAACTACACATACGAGTTAAATCAAGTGTAATTATTGGACCTACACACACACAAAATTTTGAACCCCGTTAGCTTGTAATTCTTTTATATAACCAATATTTCTTTTTGAAAAAGATTTTTTGCTATGGCACAATCTAGAATCATTATTCATATAATTAACTTCCTGAACTTTTGATAACTTTTTACCCCTTTTTCCAAAGGACAATTTCAACATAAATCAGAACAATATCTATTAATATTAAATACAAAAACTTGTCCAATTTTATTTTCTTTTTCCTAAAAATATCAGTGTGGGATAAAAGTTCGTTGCGACATATGGCAATATATATGTTAAAAATAACTGAAAGGCTGATTATATATAGTAATAGGATAATCTTTGAACAGCTTCTTGCAACTCTGATGTCCCATAAAGAATTGCACGAATTCTAAATATCCAAAAACTCATTGTTGTAATGACTGTTAAAAATCAAAGTAAATAATAAATGTAGTTTTTCTAAACTTAAATGCAACATGGTGTTGTACTTACTCTGACAGATATCCCTGTTGCATTTACATTGAAAATATCATTATCTCAGTTCCAATATAATACAAAGAGCCATTCTAATTGATAAACGAAGGAAAATATAAGGCTATTTTGAGTTCTATTTTATAGTTATATTAGGGCTTGATTATGATGAATTTCACTTACGAAATTCTAGTCAAGGCTGGGCTGAAAGTCCCATTCACTTTGTCTTGACAGATTTCGTATAAGTGAAATATAATCTATTAGCTCAAATATAAGATTTATTGAGTAGATATTGGCAATATTTTTCAAAGTAAACGCAACACTAAAAACCGTTGCATTTAACCTGAAAGATGTGGTTTCAGGTCTGTTTGCTATACCCTTTTTCGATAAAGCAATAAAATCAAACCAAATTTGATTAAATTCAGTCTGATTTTATTGATATAATTTTTATCTGGCAATAGTGTTGCACTTACCTTGAAAATCTAGCATTTTTATTTTTCTCCCACTTATATGCTGCACTTGCTACTGCACTTTGCTCTTTCCTCTTGATATTATGTTTACTGAAAAATGAAAACTGTCTGCCATTTTTATCACTTCCTTTCTTTTGTTGTTTTTAGGTGGAGGCTTAATAGATTTTTATATCCACTTTGTAGAATGAGCGTTTGAAATGATAGAATTAAAAAGCCGACTACTGAATTAATTTTTGCTGTTTCAGTATGTCGGCTTAATTGTTACTTTCATTCTAAATTTTGAAAAGTCAAGGGCGAGAGCGTTAGCGAGTTTTATGTCCTCTTGACTTTTAAAAAAGCGAATGGTTGTTGTCGCGTAAGGGTTTGGCTCTAAAGGCACGCAATCACCCTTTAGGGTGTATAATTGCGCCCTTAGAAATCTATGGGATTTGTTGTTTATAGATCTTTATTTTTCTTAATTTTCTCTCATTATTTTAGTGTTTCTTTTAAATTCTTTTTGTCTTTGTTGCTTCCTTCCTAGTAGGATTTTTATTTCTTCATCTGTTAGTTCTTCTGCATTTTCTATAAGACTTTCTAAGATTGCTCCTCTTGTTATTAGCCCATGAGTTCTTTCTTTTCTTTTACTATGTCTTGTTTTAATATCTTCTTTCTTGATTTTTAGTTGCCTTTAATCTTTCTTCTGTATCGTTTATTTTTATCTTTTTATTTCTTTTGAATCTTGTCTCTATTTGATCTAATTTTTCACTACTAATCTCCTTTCTTGTAAATACGACTAATATTTAAATTTAGTCGTTTCTATCAGATAGTAAATTTAATCTCATAAATTAATTTTTCTAATAGATATGTTAATACTCTCCTCATCGACAACAATCTTTTGCTTGAGCTAACATACATCATTATTCAAATTAATATTATTACTAACTTCATCTTCTTTCTATTATACATTTTACTATATAATATGATTGTCCAGTTTTTCATTTTACCTTTTGTCTTTTAGATATATCAGCTATTTTACTATCAATAAAAACCATACTCACTAGATGTGTATGCTGGAATTTCTAACTTTATTGGTTGATTTTGCTCACCTTTCCAATATCAGAATTTCTGCATATATTTCAGCTTCGTATTTCTCAAAATTATCTGGTAAAATATTAAAAATTGCTTGACCCTGATTTAAATATAAACCCTCTTTTTAAACTCAATATCATAGTAAACATAACCATCATTATTCGTTATAATTTTTGTTTTACCACTTTTGATATCATATTGCTTTTTGTTTATTTTCAAGCTCTAATTTTCTCTCATTTATGGTAAGATGTTTATAACTCATATTAACCTCCGTGTGTGTTTTTTGTCGTTATTAAGATTTTGCACGAAGTTAGTATGAGTTTTCTATTTTTATTCTAGTGTCGCATTTAATTTTTACAACTTATCATATAAAAAGGGATGATAATACTAAGTATCATCACCCTTATACACAATATGATAGCAATATCATCTATTTTTGTACGCAAAGCTAATACCCATGAACCAGAAATTAGAAGCCAAACTTAAATTATCTCTGTCTTCAACAGTTTCAATCTCTGAATCATAACCTGTTTCTAGAATTTCTTCAAAAGTTTTCCATATCTTCCCATATCCTTCCACCTCCTTCCTTTTTATTGAACAATTATTATTAATTATGATTATACCATCATATTGTTTTATAAAATATTTTTGAAAAATATATGATCCTCATACACTACTAGTATGAAAATTATTAATATAAATAAACACCTTAGAATAAAAATATATAAAAAAGTATATATTCTTCTCTAGCTTCTATTTTCTTCGAGTTAATTATATTTTTTATCGTTAATTTTGATGCTCTATCCAAATTCGTCACCCCAATATATCAGAAAGAATATAATAGCCATCTAACTTTTAAAAACGCAACTAAATTTGATAATATAAAAATATAGCAATCTTTTATGGGATATAACATCATATTCAGTTTTGCAATCCAATACGCCCCTATCGCAAATATACATAATAAAAGAACTCAAATAAACCCACCTAAAGATGTCCTCTATTTTTATTCTTCAATCTACTCCATACATATATCGCTTGTATCAACAAACACCCATCGGTATCCCATAATTTAACTTAATTCCGAAAAGAATTTATTTTACGTCCTGATTTAATACATAATAAGCAATGCCCAAACTCATGAACAAGAATATTCACCACAATCCAAAAATAAAGAGCTTAACCAACTATCAGTTGTATTATGATCCAAATATATTGTTAAAATACTCAAAAATAAGCTACACATCATCATGTTAATCATAAATGGTAAATTTAATAATAAGCTTTGGTACATAGTCACAATTTTGAAATATATATTTATTTTAAACTTTACCCCTATTGATCTTTATGTTTTTCCTGAAATTTTTACACAAAAATATTTCTGATAACAAATTTTCTTGCATCATTTCTATTAATATTTTTACGACATAATTCATAGTTTTTCCGGTTAAACGCAAATAATGATTATCAAAAATATTCTTTACTATTATATAATCTTTTTCAAAAACTTCGTATTTGTCTTTAATATACTTATTCTCCATAATCTAATTTAGACTCTTTTCAGTAATGTATTTATTGTATATCTTATATTGTTCTTCCTTAATATACTTTTCTACACACGCCAAAAAGTCTTCACTCACTTAGTATATAATTGCATAAATCACATTTATTAACATATTTTCTACTAGTAAATACGCTCAAATCCTTCTTCCTTAGCTATTTTTTTATGAACCACGAAAACCCATATTTTTAATAATTTAATATACATATTTCCTCTAGTATTTAGACAAGAGGGTTTCCAACTATCAGATTTAATATTTCAATCTCAATATTGAGTATCATTCCCAGCCTGTGAACAATATGGATATATCGCCCCATTAATATATATCGAAAAACGTCAATTCAAAAGCATTGTATCTTTATCTCTATTAAGCAAATCTTCATCGTAATATAACTCAGTCTTATTTATGTTTTTTGCATTACCTAGGTAAACAAGCTGCACGAAAATGCGAACACTCTATCAAATAATCTTTTAATACTTTTAATGATCTCAGATAAACTCACTAGTTGATTTCGTAATTACACTTCCTATATCTACAGGAATGCCAAGCTTTTTCTACTAGCCATTAAAATATTTTTAGGTTATTAATATTAACATATTGCTGATGATAATAATCCATGCTTTTAATCCCAACTTTTGAGCTCCATTTTCTTTGAGTAATAGAAGTATTTTTAATGCTTGATCATATGTGATTACCCCTAAAATCCATTTGTTGTACAATGCTTGTTCGTAGTCCTTGCTTCAGCATACTTTTACCATTTCAACTAGAATATCATATTGAAGAAATACCTCTCCTCCAGAAAACCCAACTGTATTTATATTTGGCATTTTTGCGGCTTGATCAATTATTTTCCTCAATAACCCAATATCCATCACATTGTTCTTTTTGAGGGTGAAGATGCAAAAACAGCACATTTTCACATTCAGCTGTACATTTATCAGTCAAGAGTATTGCAAAACCGTATTAGGCTCAATTCCTAAATCTATAATATAATCACCTTCTTCTATATTTTTGTATCAATGTACTAGAAACAATTAATACAAATATCCATACTAGAGGAATAGCTATTGTTCCAAAAACATAGCAAAAGAGTTTGAAATATCCACTTTGTTTAGTGAATAATGTACCTGAGATGGATTTAAAAGTTTACCTAAATAATATGAAGATAAACTATTGGAATCTGTTGGATTGAATAATCCGAACAAATCCATAGATTTAATCCATTATATATACAAACCATACATTACTAATGTAGATACAATTATCTTTTTAAAAACTACTGACAAAACAATGCTAACGCAATTATATAAATAATGTTCAAATTAACACAAAACAGTAAGCATAAAATAATTCATATCATGATTCCCACTTAATAAATTTGCTATAATAAACACGATATTTAATAATGGAAAAACAGCTACCAGTATACTTATGAATTTTGGTAATAGTTACTTAGAGTATGAAACTCCTAACTGCTCGTAATGATGTATAAACACCGTTTTGAAAAATCTTTACAAAACACCGATATAAAATACGAACGCCAAAACCAAATAGATAAACTGTGTAAAAGAATTATATGATTTCAATAATAAATACCTACTATCATCTATATCCGCATAGTAAATATTATATAAAATAACTCCTAAAACACCTATTAACATCAATAGAGTTATACTTAATTGTAAAACTCGACTTCTAATCATCCTTTTTAATTCAAACTTCAGTAACTCTATAAGCCCTCCCTACATTTTTATAAATATCAATGATTTTTATAAATGTCCTCAAATCAGTAATCGATAAAATTTCCGTAATACTTACAGAATTTTATTGAATTTATCAAGAACATATACATTCCTCCTAAATCTATGACATCTTCTAAATTATGAAGTATGAAGTATAGAGACTTTATTATTCTCAACTAAATCTTTGATATTATCCAAGAAAATTTCGATTTTTAAAATCTAATCCATTACAAGCTTCATCTAAAATCAAAATTTTTCTTTTTTGTAGATAAAAGCAACAAAAATTTCTACAATTCTTTTTGTCCTGTACTCAACTCGCTAATTTTTATGGTTCTTAAAAGATGAAATAATATTTGTTAATTTCAAATTCTTTTTCATATAAGAAATATTCTCATCCCCTAAAAAATCCTCAATGTCTAAAAATTTTTAACTCGAGTGGTAATGAAATATAATCCGAAACAATTGCTAATATTCTTTTTATTTCCAAAGGAACAGTGCCAGATAATGGCTTTAATTCCCCAATAAGAGTCTTATAAATGTAGATTTACCCGTGCCATTTTCTCCTATAATGTTATTTACTCTCACCAGTTTCGAAATTCTAATTCCACATCTTCATATGAAATATCACTTGCACTATATCCGATAGAAATATTTACATTCATAGTTGTTAATTCTCCTAAATATATTTACTCATATTTTTCCTTAAAATCACAGCATCTACATTCATAGGTATAAATGCCGTCTAAATTAAAAATTTTATATATACAAACTCCTAAAGCTTTTTAGATATATCATTCGTAACCTTTAGAGTCGGTGTTGTTTTCCCTGTTTCTATCTTATTTATGCTTATTCTTGATACTCATACTTTCTTCCCAAGTCTATGCTGAGACGACCCTAATGGTTTTCTGTATTCTGCGATTCTATTCTCCAAATTATACCCTATATTTTTCTTTATATAATTTTTAAATATATATTAATTTTCAAATCAATACGGAAGTTTTGACATTTCCTTCCAACCTCAAAACGCCACTTTCCTTTATTAAAGCCAACTCATGGCTTATTTTCCTGTCAAATTTTTCTATTTTATACTAGCTATTTCTAGGTATTTATGTTATAATAGAGAAGGAGGTATAAATACGATGAAACTTACAAAACTCAGGTTCTAAGAATTCTCACTTATTATGTACAAAAATCCATATGGATTAATGATAAATCCACCACCAAGACAGTAGAACGCTCTCGGCTCTCTTTGAAGAACTGAAAGCTCGTGCAGGTGATATGGATCCTATTGAATGGGCAAATGAGTATGTAAAAACCTACTCATTGCTGAAAAAGAATCAAAGAAAGATATCACTATTAAGTACTCCAGAAGCAGACAGATTGATAAAAATGTCAGGAAATCTGTTAATGCAGGCTATCTCTTCCTAAAGAAGATTTACAACGAACTAAAGCTTCCCTAAACTAGCAGATGAAATATCTGAGAAAATATAAGATAACATATGACTCTAGATAACATTTTTTCTTCCCTCCTTTATACAAGAATTCTTTCGCCTCTTCAAAGAAGCTTCTGTTCCACTATTCAGAAAAATTTACTGGAGAAAAGAAACTTTGAACTCTCATCAGGTTTATCGCGCTCTTGAAGTTATTGTAAAAGGAAAATGACCTGATACAAAAAGGCTTTACGAGAACTCTATGTCTGTTATAGAGAAAAGAAACATATCCTTTACTATGACTGTACCAACTTTTTACTTCGAAACAGAGGATGAAGATGACTTTAGAAATACGGTATCTCCAAAGAACATAGACCAAACCCTATTGTACAGATGGGCTTGTTTATGGATGCAGATGAATTCCACTCTGCCTTTTTCCATGTTTCCCAGGCAATCAGAACGAACAGCCGTCTCTTGCACCGTTAGAGAAAAGTCATATCAGATTTCGGTATCGATAAACTTGTTGTATGTACCGACTCCGGTCTCTCATCTACAGCAACCAGGAGATTTAATGATACAAAAACCGTAAATTTATCACAACACAGTCAATTAAAAAGTTAAAAAGGCTTCTTAAAAGAATTCTGCCTTTCAGGATGAAGGTGGAGAAAAGCAGAAGTAAAAACTTATAGAATAAGTGAACTTGATTCTGTAGAAGATCATACCATACTACCTTCTATAAAGACAGATGGATTAATGAAGATGGTCTTGAACAGCATCTTATTATCACATTTTTCTCTAAAAATATCAGGCTTATCAGAGAAAAATAAGAGGAAGGCAGATTGAAAAGCAAGCAGTTCTCTTGACCACCCTTCAATCCTTACAAAAAGGTATGAAAATGATTATAAACGTTTATTATCAGAAGAGCATATCACAAGGCATGGTGAGATTGCTGAAAAATCCCTCATAGAGTTGGATATGAAAAAGATAGCTGAGGAAGAACGGTATGACGGCTTTTTATGCTGTATGTACAAACCTTGATGATAATGCAGAAGCTATTGTAAGAATCAACCATAAGCGCGAGAATCGAAGATCGCTTTCATTATGAAAACCTGAGTTTAAGGCAAGGCCTGTTTATCTCTCAAGAGAAGACAGGATTAAGGCTTTATTTCTTAACTTGTTATGCTTCCCTTTGTACTGTATCGTATTCTGGAGAAAAGGCTTACAGAGCAGTTCCCTGAAGTAAGCTTTTTCTATGCTATGAAATCATACAAACACTCAGGAATATGAAATATGTTGGTATCTCCGGTGATGGCTACATTCCTGTTTTATGAAAGAACAGACCTTACTGATGCTTTGCATAGAGATTTTAGGTTTTCGAACTGACTTAGAGATTGTATCAAACAGAAATATGATTTTTACGATGATGAAAAAGAAGAAAAAATAGCTACATTTTAGATATATAAAAGGCTCTAAAACCCTGATTACAAAAGGGTTTAGAGCCTTTTTGATTGTTGTAAGTGTCAAAGATGGGGTTATAGCATAAAATTTATGGAATTTTCAAGATATAATGTAATCTTTTGCAAAATGGTAGGATTGCTTTTTAGTCTATAGCACTAACTTTATCACTTTTTCTCTCAGGTAGCACAAGCAATAAAAAGCATATTGTTATGTCAGCATCAAATCTTTTCTTCTAAGCAGAAAATCTATTATATTTAAGTGCACAATACCATCATGACTCAAACTCAATTTTATCAAGTGACATAACATACTTTTGGTGATGCATCAGTTATGCTGCATAAGCTCCAAATTCTCTTTTTATTGTTTCTTCTGGCAAGTAAATAGTTACCTGAATAAAAGCATTTCTTCCCACCTTTTTATGGCAACAAAATCTAATTTCACCCTTAAAAAGTCTTGCCTGCAAATACTGTATATCCTCTTGTTAGAAGTTCATTGTATATTATATTTTCAAGATGTGTCTTCATAATTCTATTGTATGGGTATTAATGGTTCTAAATCCTCATATCAACGGCGTATTGCTTTTTCTCGATTACTAAGTGCAGATTTTCCTGTAATATTGTATCGTCCCACACCTGATGAATCAGGTGCTTTCTTCATTCTTTCAAGATAATTATAAACTGTTCTTTTAGATATTTCTTTACCATTCTTTTTATATGCTTTTAACTATATTATCTACAGAGAATTCCTTCCCTGCATTTGCCAAAAATATAAAGAGAAATATCCATAAAAGCTACTCTTATCTTTACTTTTGCTTTTTGCCAATAATATCCCTGCTTACAATACTCTTGTAAAGGTTTTGAAAGATATCTGTGTATAGCCCTCATCATCTTTATAATCAAAGCGAAGTGGAAAACCACCCCATTTTAAATAGTTCATAAACAGGTCTTCACCCAGTCCAGGTTGTTAAGTTCGTAATACTGTTTCATTTCGTAAAACGAAATGGCAATATCTCAAATTCAACTGTTCTTCCTGTCAAAAGAGTCGCTGATCTCTCCTGACAAAAGAGTTGAATTACTGCCTGTGACAAATAGTGATACTTCAAGTGTCGCACTGAAAAGATGCTAAAGCCTTTTCAAAGTCTTTTTGATCTGAACTTCATCTATATAATACTTCTCCGTTATCTGAAATCCTACTTTTTATCTCTTTATTCAAATCTGAAGCATTTACGATGTATTCATAGTCCATAGGTCTTCAAGATTTAGGTATATTATTTTATCACTTGCTATTCCCTGAACAAGCAATCTCATCCTTAATTTCATCTAAAAGATGGATTTTCCACATCTTCTAACTCCGGTTATCACCTTTATAATATCCGAATCGTAGTAAGGACGGATTTGCTCAAGGTACATTTCCTTTTTAATCTCATAATGTGCACCTCCTACTTGCACATTATATTATATTTTTGTTTTTTGTGCAAGTTCATCTTTCACAAATATTGTAATTTCTTGACTTTGTGCAAGTATATCTTTCACAAATAAGCGACATCTACATATCCGCTGCAGTGCTATCCCTCGAGATGACAGGTGATTTCAGAGAAATTTCCTGTCAAAAAGACAGAAGCCAAGCCTCTGCCTTATACCTGCAATTTATTTATCTCTCAGATAATTCTTCCCTTTAGTCAAGTCATAAGGGGACATTTCAAGAGTTACCTTGTCACCCGGTAAGATACGAATGAAGTTCATTCTGAGCTTACCGCTTATATGTGCAAGTACCTTATGTCCATTTTCAAGTTCAACCTGAAACATTGCGTTTGGGAGCTTCTCTATAACTGTTCCCTCTATCTCAAGTACATCTAGCTTTTTAGACATTTGTCTCCCTTTCCGGTGTCTGCCACCATTTTCTTTGTAGAGCCTTATTGCTAGTGAGTTCATCCGGAACAAGCTGTCCCTTATCCATATATTCCTTAGCCTTGAGTCCAAGTTCTGTATTATTCTTGGATATTATATCTAAATATATCTCCTGTAGAAATATGTGGAAGACTCGTATTTTTCAGCAATAACTCCCTTAGAATAAGGAATTAAATTTTTACGGTTTAGTTACGCTTAGAATAATAGGAATTATTTTCTTTCTTAGTCCCCGTTCCTACCCTCGCATCTTAGTCAATGTATGGTATAATGCCTTAAATTATAATAAATTATACGCTTGTACTCTATAATGGCCATAAACTAATAAGATGGGATTCGAACCCCTGCCTGCCTGAAGCTAGCCACAATTGAATGAGCAAAGCTCGAAAAGTTTACATTCGCCCTCTAATCAGCTACCAACTAAGTAAATTAAAATCTCAGATTAGTCCTCAATAAGATCCGTACTCCAGTTTTTGCCTGAAGGCTGTTGTCGAGAAGTCTAATCTCTTTAGATAATTTTATCAACGGTCTTCTGAAGCCTCAGTTACCTTAAGGGTTGGAAATAATTTTATCTCTGTTCTCCTTGCCCTTCCTGTCATGTTGCTTGCTTCTATATACAAAAAATCCCTGTATACCCTTTGCTTTTATCACCAGTGCATCTTTTCTTTGCAATAACTTCTGTTATTGTCATATCCCCTGATTTTAGTCTCATTATTGGTTTTATTTATCCTGCTTTGCAAGGTAACCAAGTCTTTCTATGCAGGCATCTAATTCTTTTATAAGCTCCTTAGGATTCTCTGCAGGCTCTTCTCCCTCCTGTACAAGGGCATTATTTCTAATCCTTGACTGAAGTCTCTATATTGTTTACTATATCAGTCTTTCCTGTAATGCTTCTGCAAGTTTCATATTCTACCTCCCTTTCAAATACTGATATTTTAATGTGATTTCGTGATAAAAATAAGTCAATCCTAATTTTTCATTTAAAATTTTCTATCTTAATTATGATTTTTTTAGAATAAATTAGATTTAATGACAATGATTTACATACTACAACCTTTTTACGGCTATTTTTTATTAGTATTTGACTTAATAAATTGATAAAAGTGATATACTTATCATCATAGTTGTATTTAATAATACCTATGTATGACTTTATGTATGAGTATTTTAAGAAAGGGAAACCTATATGTATGATTGCAAGACAGTCCTATATTTGATAAAACTAAAGATATATATGGTTATGAGCTGCTTTTTAGAGATAGCAATACTCCGTTGCTTATAACGGTACTCAGATACGGAAAAGTTCAACCGCAGTTGTACTTGGTGGATTGTTTGAGATAGGTGTTGGGAAAATAGTCAGTGATAAAAAGCTTTTTGTAAATTTTAATTATAATTCACTGCTCTCACTCAATTGAATTGGTAGATCCTTCAAACCCTTGTCATTGAAGTATTAGAAGATGTACAGGTTGATAACCGTCTTATGCGCCGTCTTGAAAGTTTGCGTAAAGAAGGATACCGCATTGCACTGGATGATTTTTGACCACAGCGTCCATGATTTTCAGATGGTATCTGTAGCGGACATAATTAAATTTGATCTTCTTGCTACTCCTCTTCACACAATACAAAAATGAAATAATGGAAGCCTTAAAGGCGTAAGAAAGTACTTTATGCTGAAAAGGTTGAAACCGAGAAGGATTTTATAGAGACTGCAAAATGGGAGTTCCACCTTTTCAGGGATATTTTTCAGTAAACCCATAATTGTTGCCGGCCTTAAGGGTAAAAACCTGATATCAGCATATATAGACGAATTCTTAATGAGCTTCACAGTGAAGACCCTTCATTTCAAATCCTATCTGAAATTCTCGAATCAGATGTTTCCGTAGCTACAGGCTTGTAAATGTAGTAAGCAGGAAAAATGATAATGATATACAAAAGGGATTAAAATCGGCTCTTATAAAAATGGGATTAACGGATTTTGAACGTTGGGTTCATATTATGATGTTACAGGACTCTCTGTAAATAAACCAAGTGAATTAATAAGAACCTCTCTAATACGCTCTAAGTTTGGTGAGCTTATAGCCTATAAACTGTGGTTTGCTCTACCATAGGTATTCTGAAACTCTCTTATGTGTCTTTTCAGCGTATTAGATGCTATGCTTGATTTAACAAATGGAAGAAGCTATGGAAGACCTATCTATTAGCGATGATATTAAGGATGCCTTGGTTAAAAAGAGAAGTGAAATTTTTAGAACCTGTTCTAAAACTTGCTGAATCTTATGAAAAGGGTGACTGGGAAGAAATAGATGGTTTATCTAAACAAATTGGAATTGATGGAGACCGTCTTGTTAACTGGTAAGATGGACTCTATCAACTGGGCTGAAAGAATAATGACAGGCAATTTAATCACCTATAATATAAATATGCAGAAGCATATCTCTTCCTGCATATTTTTATTTAAACAAAATCTTTAATTATTCATCTCACCCAAGCATAGTCTTCAGGATCCTTCTCTGCTTTTTACCTTATCATTAGCTTTAATTATAATTCCCTCTTCATCTATAAGATATGTTGTCCTTACAACTCCCATAGTACTCTCTTCCTGCCATCTTTTTCTTATGCCACACATCATAAGCCTTTATTGTACTAAGTTCAGTATCTGAAAAGAATTGTAAATGAAAGCCGTTTGTTTTTCTTCAAATTTTTATGGGAAACAACATCCTATCCTTACTATTCCAATTACTTCCACCCCTTTTTCCTTTAAAACCGGATATCTTTCAGAATATCCACAGGCCTGCTTAGTACAGCCTGGTGTACTCATCTTTTGGGTAAAAATAAAGAACTACTTTCTTACCTTTATACTCAGAAAGGGAATGTACCTTACCATTTTGATCCTGTAAACTCAAAATCCGGTGCCTTTTGTTCCTACTTCTAACATAATTCCTCCATACAAGTAAACTTAAATAATTTATAAAACCGTCTTATTCTTCATAGTTTAGTATAATAAATAGTTTCTCAGTCTATGACCAAGTTGTGAGATTAATCTCCTGCATTATCCTCAGGAAACATAACCAAATCTCTTACAAAAACCTCAATAAATCTCTCTACATCCACCATCAACCTGTACTGCATCCTGTTATCTCAGATACTTCCTCAAAAGTCTTAGCTCCTGAGTTTACAGAATCTATAATCTGCCCATAAGTAACATTTTCTCACAATTACAAGCAATCTTATCCTTCTATAAATATCTCCTTTAATTAAATTTATATATTTTTCCTGGCTGCTTCATAACCCCCAAAATTATTATTTTTCTGCCACCTTTTCGGGTAATCCCACAATTGCACCCAAAAGCGTATGTTTAATCATATGATTCATCTTAGGATTTACCTTTTTAAATATCTCCATATTTCTCTCTCTTCTCGATATTTTTCCGGTTTTCCTGATTTAATAAGAAAAACTGTACAAATAGTCATCACTCATGGCAAGATAATTTGCCATATACTTTTTAAGTCTTGATTCTTTTTATTTTAGACAGGCATATTGCATCTATTAAAATCTTAGTTATCTTAAGCTGCTGATCCATCCTTCCCATCATAACCTTTTCATTTACAGACTGATCATCTCTGCCTATGAAGTATCTATAAAATCTATATCCATAGTAGTATGGTCTTCACATAAGGAAGTGGATAATACACAAAAATATTGTCTACATAAAAGTATGTTCCGGAAGCTTAAGCCCTATTTCTTTAAGTAAAGCTGTCCTATAAAATACTGAATGCATAAGAATATACTGCGAATTCCTAAATCTTCCTACATCCTGCCAGGTAAAAACCTGTTCTCCGGTAAGCAATTAGTATATCTCACTGTACTAGGCTCTTCTCCAACCTTTTCATACACATAGTTGCAGACTAACATAGTCCAATGACTTATTTCCCTTTATCACAGAGCGAGCACAAGTCCATAACCTCTGTAAGAGCCTCTATGCTTACCCAGTCATCAGAATCAACTACCTTGAAAAACACCTCCCGTTTGCATTAGCCAGGCCGGTATTTACAGCTGCACCATGCCCGCCATTTTCCTGATGAACAGCCCTTACAATGTTTGGAAATTTTTTCTCATAATCTTTGTACTTCTAATGTATTGTCCTTAGTTGAGCCATCATCTACAACTATAATCTCTATATCCTCCCCACCCGTAAGCAGTGTATCTATTGTATACCTATATACTCTGCAGAATTGTAGCAAGGTATAGTAACACTTAAAACTTTCATTATCCCATCCTTTCACAAAGCTCTAAAGCTTTTTCTGTAATTGCATCCATATTATAATATTTATATTCCACAAGCCTTCCAAGAAGATGTAAATGTTTATACTCTGCCGCAAGCCCTGCATATTTTGCATATAGAGCTTTTATTATTACTACTTTAATATAGCATAGTATGGCATCAATTCCGGTGTCAGGTATAAAGTTTAATGAATACTCCTTCATAATAGTGGTTCCCACTGCCTTCTGTCCTGTCATCTTCTTAAACTCTGTTATTCTCGTAAAATCCTCATCAACAGTATAGTTTACCACAGCTCCGGTTGATATGAATCAACATTATGATAGCAAAAATCAAACTTGAGCGACCTGTAGGCAAGCTTCCAAAACACCTGTCAAAGAGTTCATCAGTCATTCCCGTAAATATAACATCACCTGCAAACTCTGTGCATTCAAAAATAAATCTGTCCTTTTTCAAGTTTCAGGCAGTCCTTAGCAGAGGTACTAACCTTACATCAATGCCCGGATGATCAAGCATATTTTCAAACATTCTTGTATATCCTTCCTAGGGCATAGCCTGATACTTGTCTGTAAAATATCCGTTTTTCTCAGTTAAGATAACTGGAACTCTTGCTGTAACAGCCTCATCTCATTTCAGTAGGCTTTACTCCCCACTGTTTACCGGTATATTTGCACAAATATATTGTTATATACATACTCAGTAAGTTCCCTTTATATCTCCATCCTCATTTTCACGAAGTTTAAGTATAGGGATGGCACTCTTTTCCATACTCCTTTATTAACTTATTTATAATGCGATCCGCTTTTTCCTCTTCATAGACCATCCTTATACTATTTAGATTAAAAGGAATGGGATGAATTCTACTATATACATTTCCCACAACTTTGTGATGATAAGGTATCCATTCTGTAAACCTTCCAAGAAAATCATATACTTCTTTATTTTTGTGTGGAAGATATGGCACTCATAGGTATGGACTAATATTCCATGCTCGTCAAACTCATCGAAAGCATTTCTCCAATATGCCCCCTCTCCTCAATTATAAGTATCTTCTTTCCTCTTTGCCAATTTTCTTGCTGTAAACTCAGTACTGGCATAGCCGGCACCTATGATTATCACATCACATTTACAAGACCTCCTAATTCAAAAGTAGAAATGAAAAATGTTCCTGGCTGCCTTAAAATATCTTTTCTGCTTCTTTCTTATCCATTAGACTCTTTTTACCTGTCTTTGCATTCATAATTTCTATATTTTGCGGAGTATAAGCCGTAATCAAAACCGCAGTCTTATCATTCTTCATCGCAATCACAGGGCTTCCCCTATCAATATAATAAAAATATTACTAAAATCCACTCCTGAAAGATTTACGGAAGTAATTTCCTGTTGTGACTTCAGTACAGCCATTGCACTTTCATCCTTATTTAAATCCTCTGTGGATATATAGATTCCCTTCGCTGTAAGAAGCAGTCTTATTGCGGAATGAATGCTGTCATCCTCTTCATAAATGTAGTCTACATCTATATCATCTGCTTTTGCTGAGGTACTTAACCTGCCTGCTTCCCACACAAGTTTACCTGTAATATCAAGTACATAACCCATATATTTATCCGCCTGCTTAATCATATCAGATGCCTTATACGAGGAGTCCTTGAATTCACCGTCAATATTGGCAAAATACTTCTCACTCGTTTTTCCTGCCGTTTCTCCAAGCCTGATAGTCAAATCTCTTGTTATTACTGTATTAAGCGTAGAACCGCTTATATCCGGCAAATTCTCCATTTTTGAGCCATAAGGCAGTGTAAGGTAATATTCTGTTAAATATTTATCAGTTCTTCTGTCCACAACAGAAATTTCTGCCCTTGGTTTCATATCATTATTTAATATATAATCATTTTTAATGCCTGCCAGCTTATTTCCCTGCTTTTTCACTCTTACAAGTTCAACTGCGTCATTTACTATATTGATTCCTGTAATATAAACTTTCTTCTTTTCATAATTTTTAAGACTTTTCACCATTTTATATTTGAAATCACAGCCTTCTATATGGTATGGTTATATTACCATCTTTCCTACTGATTATGTCCCTTTTTCATAAGCAATTCCATATACAAAGTGCCGAAATTTTCCCTAAAAAGCCCAATAACCGTTCCCTTATCTGCATTTATTTCAGTTTCTTTTCTCGTCTCAAGATCCATAATTATAAGTTTTTACCTTTGTTCGATCTGGTACCTCCTGCCACACAATATAGTGATTACTCAGAAAGTGCCAAGTATGAACCTCCGGCAACATTTCCTGCTATAACCGATAATTTTCTCTAATAAGACTATAAGAATAAATCTTTATTATACAGCGAAAAATAGAAAAACTGTTCTGAACTTACAAAACTAAAAACTCTGATAGGTCACCCTCACTTGCTGGCATACTCACCGGTATATAAGCCTGCTCTTCTATTCTATCTTCTTCCCGTAAATATTTGTAGAGAACAATCCTGTCTTCCCCTCATATACTCACGATTCATATATCCATAGACAATGAAATAAAAACTCCCCTACTATCTTCCATCCTAAGTACCTTTATACTATGGTTTGTCATAATAGGTTCTTTCATCGAGAAAATCATCCCTATGAATGAAAAATATCCTTTTTAGTTTATTCTCATTGGTTTCATAGTACCACAGTGCCCCTCCTCTCTTTCAAAGGCAAGATATTTCCCTCTTTATCCAAACTATACCCAATATCTGTCTTTTCTGTAATTCCAAGCTTTTAACTGGCTCTTTGATACCGAAGTTTTCCTCCGGATTATATATCTCTTCTACTCTTCTTTCATAAGCCAGCAAATAAGTGGTATTTTCAAATTTATTTATCCTATAATATTCTCTCAACTGAATAATAATTAGGGGATTCACCTGAAGTTTTGGCAATATACTTATATACCATTCCTGTTATGTTCTCAGTATTTTCTGTCACTGTTATTACAGGAACCGTAAGGGCTTCAATCTGTATATCGCCCCAAGCCACAAGCTCCGTAGGAAGAGTGAATATTTACATAGGCAAAACTTTCATTATCCATACTTCCATTAGTCTCCAGATAAGGCTTTTATTGCCTTCTCATCTGACTTGCTTAATGTTGCTTCCCAAAATTTTGATGCAAATTTATAATTATCTCGCAAACTTGTCTCCCCTTACAAACTTAACCGTGGTAAAAATATAAACTTTTTACCATCGTCATTTACAAGACGCAGCTTGAGCATATAGTCCATTTTTTTGTGAGAGTTCAGTATCCAATCTTAAAGAAACCTTTGCTTCCCTTCCTCATCAGTTTCAGGGCTGTTTACCTCTCCGCTTGAGATAATTATATTGTCATTTTGATCCTTAACTTCATATTCTATTCTATTATTTTTATTGCTATAAGTATTTATTATAAAATCAATGTTCTGGCTATTTTCAAGAGGGGTTATTTCCTCTCTTATTCCAAAATCGTCAAGTTCCTGGGCCATAACTATGTAACAGGTTAATCTCCTTATCACCTCTAAGCATAGTTACTGTGGGAAACTTGCTGTTGACATCTCCGTTGTCTCTATCCTGCCTGTATAAGAAGTTTCTTTTTATATTACTAATAAAATAAGCTGCTGATAATATAAATAAGAGTACTGCTATTATCGGCTTATATATAATCTTCTGCATTAAATCTCTCCAAACTCTTTTCCTATTGTAGGTATATTAAAACTCATTCTTTCCTTTAGTTACCGGATGTATAAATGAAAGTTCTACTGCTTCAAGTGCTGTCTCCCTGCCATCCTGTAACATTTTTGTAATCAGGATTATACTCGTATGCCTGCTATTCCATTAAATATCTCTGACATTTCGAAGCCTTTCCTATCCGTGATGTCTCGTAATCAGTTCAATTTCTGCAAAGAGCCTTATTTCCCGATATCCTGAGTACTTTATAATTAAGTTCCGCCCTTCAGCCCGCTTTTGATTTCTCATCCAATTTTGACAAATTGCCTGCCTTATCCACCATGAGATATCAGTTCTATCTCCCACCTTCCCAAAACAGGCGATACTTTTTCACTATCAAAACTAACTACAGCCATATATTTCTTAGAAAATTTATTTTCTTATTTGTTTTGACAGCCCCTGCAGCTGTTGCCTTAGTCTTTGCATATACCATTATTCCCCTTACATTTCTATCTAACTCGGTGTACAACTGATATATATGGCTCCTCAAACAGCTTTAACCTTCTTCTTAAACTGACTCCAACACTCAAATATTTCTTTAACTCTCTCACCATATCCTTATTGCCTTTTTATCGCCCTGAGATAAAACCTGGTGGCTTCACACAGACTATGATGTTATCATCTTCATAAAGCACCTTAATATTTGATGTCATAACTTTTAACCTATAACCCACCACATGGCTGTTTTGAATATCCCATATAAAGCTGTATATCTTCCTATGTGTTATACCGATAGTATAACATAAAATAAAGTTCTTATCACTTGTTTTAAATTTTTGTAAGATTTTTCTTATAATAGAAAAAGAACCTTCGGAAAACCAGCTCGAAAAGCTCTTTTTATGATTCTATCAATTATCTGTATCGGTAATAATCCTGTCCATTGTGATGGAAAAGGTGATGAAGAGTATTGTCAAACCAGGCAGCCGCCTTATAGGTAGTATACTTTTTAGCTATAAATGCACTGCTCCATTTGAATAATCTCCATTTTTCAGCACCTTATCTCACAGCCTTTCTTGTTTCCTTTTGTTGCTTCACATCTCCAAAATCTTCCACCCGGCTTAACAGGTGAGAACTGATAAACTCCGGTTCTTGGATTATGTGCCATTGCAACCCTGTTACTGTATTAGGGAATTTTGGATTTTTAACTCTGTTTAATACTACGCCTCGCAACATAAAGTTTACTCTTCCTCGTCCATATAACTCTCACTTCTGACCGTACGAGACGATACAGATTTTCTTTTGTCTTTAGCTGTCAGTATTGATGTTATATGCATTTTTGCTGATCCTTTTTCTTTGCCTCTTCTGCCTCTCTTCTAGCCCCAGCCTTTTTCTATTTGCCTCTTCTGCCTCTCTTTGCTTCTTCCTTTTCTTTTTCAGCTTCCTTCTCTGCTTCTTCAGCCTCTTGCGGCCTCTTCTGCAATCCTAATCTCTTCTGCCTTCTTTTTAGCTGTTAATTCCTGCTCTCTACAGCCTTTTATTCCATCTTCTGTATCTTCTGCCTCTTTTCTACTGATGTACTCTTAACTTCATCATTAGTACTTCTGCCTTTACGCTGTATAAATTAGCCGGTAATATCACTACTAAGCGATAAACAAGCAGTTGTTGCTCTAATAAAAAATAATTTAAACCCTTTGTTCATACATCTCCTATAATCTTTTTATATCTCATTTTTAATAGTTTATGTATATGTTGCAAATATATTACAAAGCAGCTACTAACCTATGCTCGTAAGTATAAATCCATCCTCAAGTCCATTTGTCAACAAAAACGCTTATATTTTTGGGGATTCAGCGATTATTTATCTTAAATATTTTCTGTCTACAGATGAAATATGCATATTTTTAATGCTACACCTGTGTAATTTTGTCAGATTTGGGATTGATTTTTCAAATCTCTTTTTGACAGATATTTCAAAAGATGATACCATTAGTAAATACTACTATTTTTAACATCAAGAGGTACTTATATATGAAAACAGTCATTAAGGGGTGTGTATAAAAGAATTGATTCTAAAGGGCAGGAACGCTTTGCAGCTTCTTTTACATATAAGTCAAAAACATATCAGCCTTGAAGTTTTTCAAATATGGAAGATGCTAATGCCGCATATAATGAAGCCCTGGAATTAGTTTCTACCGGCAGCAAATTGCTAAATGACTATGAAGAATCTATGAAGTTAAACTTTGAAAAATGGATAACTATAGTTAATTTTCGTGATAACGGTATTTATATCAAAAATCCAATATATCTAAGGCGAAAATATTTTGAATATTATTTATCACCCTCAGAGGTTAAGTGAAATTTCTGCAGAAGATCTTTTTACTATTCTCATCACAAGATAATAAGGAGAGGAGGACATTTATTTGCAGCTGACTATGGGATGCAGGTCAATCTTATGCACCGCTATGGAAACTCGAAGTTTTGCCGTCCCTGGGAAAGATTATATATTTTAAAATGGCGATAATATGGACTTCAGATATGAAAATCTTGAAATTATTAATCGTTACACAGGTGTAAGGATTGAAAACAATTTCCAAAACCTGTCTATGTTGTTAAAATACATATCAACGGCTCTGTAATAGTAGGCCGCTTATAATGATGAAATTATTGCTGCAATAGCTACAATAAGGCAGGGCCTTCAGAAGACAAGGGAGTTTTAAGAGGAATTATGAACTCAATTATATAGATGATTTAAGTCAGGCTGAATACGATGCTAAATACAGCGAGACTGTTCTTCAAAAGATTTTAAACCTGACTCTTCCTATGTGTTTCGACTGGATTGACAGTGGTTTCAGCAAGGCCTATAATAATTATAGTGACTGCGGCCTGTACCGTCAAGCTTATTTGATATACCAATTATTCATAATAAAATCATATATTTTGACACGATGTAGTTACCGAATTACTTCGGGGCAGCCCCATCTGGACTATCTCAAAAGGGCAAACAGCGTCATAACCGGGTTTAATATATATACTATTTAACTTGAGTTATTTTTCAAACACAAGAAATACAATGTTTATAAGAAGGTAACAAAAGTTGTACCCAAATGTAATTAACATCACCCATATGTAGGTAACCGCAGTAGCTGTGCTTTGTTTTCCAAAATAGTGGACATTAAAATCTCCAGAGCTTCCTATATAAAAGGACGTACAGTATTATTAGCAGCACATATTTTCCCAAATCACCTAGGCCTGTTTCCACCCATGGTAAAAATAAGCGATACGTTAGGAAACAAAGAAATACACAGAAACTTATTAACGTAGATAATAATTTGCCATTATTATTCTAAATGTACCAGGTTAGTAAGCAACAATAAATCCAGCGTTCCTAAATTTCTTTCATACAAGAGAATAACTGTAGAGCGCCGGAACCACAAACAAGGCCAGAGCAAATTCTAATACAAAAAGTATAGAATAAAAGGCGAGTAGAAATCCTGCTTTATAGTATAGATGACATGTAAGCGGGTAACTTGGTGTTAGCTATTGCCACCAGTGTAAATAGCTATAACCCACACAGTGTGAAACAGTATAAACCCAGTGTTGTAGAGATTTTATATGCCTTCTTACTGATTGTTTAAGTTCTTTTTCATACTGGGTGACATTTGTTTTGTATCTATCTCTACTCCCATAATTTTCATTAAATACAGATTCCAAATCATGCCCACGCTCACAATGAAGAAATCAGAACACCTGCTTCTATCAGCTTTTTAACAAATATCCCTCTTCTTCTTCCGCGAACCGTTATAACTACATAAAACTCATGTCCATCTCATATAGTCTAGATTAACTACTAGATTCCTCTTCCTTTTATACAAACGCTGCTATATTCGCATCTTCCACTTTTTAATTATAATTCTGGATTTTCTATACTGCGTCTTTCTCTCTGTATCTCTCTCTGCTGACTCATTTTACAACCTCCTGCTCTTCTATAACTGCAGGCCCTGTTACAAGTTCTGAGATTTCATCTGAGATATGTGAACTTATTACTATAGTCTTTTCCCTCTCCATTAAGCCTACTTAAGAAGATTTCTTATTTCTATTCTTGATTTTGGGATCCATTCCGGATGTAGGCTCATCTGAAAATCAAAATTTCCGGTCTATGTATAAGGCACCAGCATACACTAGCACCTGTTTCTGCCCTCTTGAAAGGTCATCCACATTCCAGTTTATCTGATAGTAGGTTCGTTACAAGTCATAACATTTTTTCTGCTGCCTACAATATTATAAGCAGATGCAAAAACTCTATATACTCAAGTACTTTAAGATTATCATATAACTCCAAAAATCAGGGTACATAACCTATCATTCTTCTTATCACATTTTTCACTGCATTCATACTGTTTATTGTCACACTGCTCAAGCCAGCTGAGCAATCCTGATATTATTTTCATAGTTGAGTCTTGCCTGCTCCATTGTAGTCCACAAAATCCATATATGTCCCCCATCCTCTATCTCAGTGAAAGTCCGTCAACCGCCCTTGGTTTTACCAAAAGCCTTTTGCTAAATTCTCTATCTCCATTCTTCATACTCCAATGATATCGTTTGGTATGCCAGGTATGTAAAAGCCGATATCTCATCATACTCTGACTGTTCCACCTCACTAACGAAGTAATCTACCATTCTCGCACTAGGTGAAGCTATGTTCAAAAACTCTGATCTTCCCTGTCGACTCCTTTTTGCTCTACTATTAGTATAATTTTTAATCCTACAAAACTATGGTCAGGTGAAAGATGAAGTCAAAAGTTCCTTCAGATGGATTTATGACACACTCTGCATGGATTGATATCTTCTTTATATCTGGATAACAAAGCTATGGAGGATTTGACCTTCTGCCCTTGTCAAGTGTATAACTATCAATAGAATTTCGATTAAGGAGAGCTGTATTGAAAATAAATAACCGTATTCTCCTTCTGACTATAGAAGTACTCCTATCGCATTACAGTTATTCTCACCTATACTTATATCTTCTTTTTCTCAGCTGATAAAAGCAATACCTGTATATCCATTAACACTTTTCCACTTGATGCAAACTCACCCATCAATTTTCTAATCCGGCATGCAGCAAAAATGGTTTTTATAATCTAAATCTGAATTTTTCTCATACTGCTGCCAGTAAATCCCTTGAGTTTAGACTTCTCTCTCTAAGCAAAGTCAAATATTTTACCTAGAAAAGCAGAATCTAGACAGTTTTTGCATTTAAATCTATTTAGAAAAAGATTTCTCTTCAGCTGCAAAGTTCTTGCCTTTTTCACCCTTAGCAACATCACCTATATATATTATTTCATCATCGCATACTGCAAAAACCTTATTTTGAAATCTGCCCCGGTTGGCTTATTAAACCTTCCCTTAATACCTGTTATCCTGTAAATTTCTCCTGCATTATTAACGGATACAGCCGGTTTCCCTCTGCTCTGTAGAGGGTATCAAAAGGCAGACTCTTCCATAACATTTATATCTGTTCCACCTGTCTTACTCTCAATATTGTAAATAACTTTTTGAATCTTCCCATCTGCCTTAGAGTACTTCCATGGCTGTCCACCCTATAACCATTATTTATCTCAAGTTTATATGGTATTAGAGGAATTTGTCACTGAAAAGTCCACATTTTTCACATGTCTGTCATCCCTCAGATCCAGTAATGATACTATTCATCTGTGTCATAGCTCTCTATACAGCTGTTACTGCTGCCATATATATAATTGCTGCAAAAATAAGCACTATATCAGCAAACAAAAATCCAATACTCCACCTTTTCTTCTTTCTTCACAAAATGAAGCTATAGTTACTGATTTACTCTATTATATATATAAAGATAATAATTATATATCTAATCGTTTTTATGTTCAAATTTCCCAAACTGAATATAAGTATACTGTTCAACCTTCCTATCCATTCAGTTCTATTATCCCTGCCCAAACATAGTCTTGCCAGGTTGAATTTTCCCACATCGCTCTTACGTAGCTTAACCTTCCATATTTTTCTCTATCTTTAAGATACAAGTGTCTTTGCTTTCAATACAGTTTCCGTATACATCCGGTATGATAATTAAATCAAAAGGTAAAGTGTCATGTAATCGCCCTCATCTGTTCTTCAGTTAAATAAATTTCCTTTTAATCCTAAAAATTTTTCTCCCCTGCAAATGAAAACTCACCGTCTTTTGGGGAGTAAACCGGCAATGACCAAATCAGAATTTCCATCTATTGAATCACTTTCAATTTCATCATCAAAACTCTACTACTTTACCATTACTATTCACAGCAACTGTAAAGTCTGGAGATTCAGTATTTAATGGATAAAAATATAAATCTGTATTTACTCACCCTTGTGCAAATTTATCTTCTCACTGTATGACGACAGTGTACCAACCGAATAACATCTAAGTTGTACACTTCCGCAAAATCTCTTTTGATATTTTTATTGCCTTTACTCTACCTAGTCGATGATGCATATAGCCTTAATCCCAAAACTCTATGATCAACATCTCCCAGGATGAATCTTTAGGGTATGCTCTTCTCTATGATACAGACTTAGGGTATGCCGGGCTTAAACTCTGCTGAATTTACAGAGCTGGAGAGGATAACGGCCAGATATTATAGTAAATAATATATTTTTCAAAGCTAGTCTCTATTTTTACCAGCAATATTATTTCAAATACAGTTCCATTCAAATCACTTTTCACATTAATAGAACCACCACTCTGTAAACTCACTATATATTTTAGTAATTTACAAGACCTAAGCCTGTCCTCCAGTCTCTACTAGATTCGAGATTCTTCAACCCTATAAAATTTTACTCAAAATGTGTTCAATATCCTTCTTTGGGAATAAGTCTTCCATGTAATAATTTGAAGGTGTAAATCACTCTTCTCATCTTCCCTATATAATCTCTATAAGACAGCTTTTTTCCATCCTTCCGTATTTTATACCGTTTGAAGCAGGTTTCACACAGCCCTGCCATCAGCTCCATCTGCCCTCACCTTTATAACTTCTGCTGATTTTCTGAATTCAAGGCTAAGTTCCTGCCTCCTGTAAGCTGGATGTAACATTCATCTGCAAGCTGTCTCTATTAGCTTTACCATGTCTATATCCTCTAAATGCAGTCTTGACTCTGTTGAATCCGTCTTTAGTAAAATGAAAAGTTCTTCTATCAAACCCCTGTAATCTCATTGCCTTATCATGATTTATTCTCTCACATACTCTTCATTTTTAATTAAGATTTCTTCATCCCTTCCCTAGCTTTCATAAGACTTTAGCCATACACTGTATAAACCTTATTACAGATGTTAGCAAAGTGTTCGTCATAAGTATCCTGCTATAAATTCTTTATCTAGTCCCATTTCTTTCCTTATCAAGCATTCGTTTCTATTTCCTGTAGTTCTATTAAGATTTCTTGCCATGTTGGAAAAGTTCACTTCATTTCACTTCTAAAAATCAACATCGAAGTTTCTCTGAAAATCCTCTATCCCTGTCTAACTTTTCAAAATAATCAGTTATTCTCTTAGTAGGATGAAAATAAAACTGCATAGAAAACAAACTATTATTTTCCAAAAGCATAAACCATGCAAACCTGCTGCTACTAGTCAGTTTAATCTTTGACTCATCCCTTTATAACGCGTATAGTTATGTGGTCACTGCTTTCCCATGCCAGCACCGCCTCATTATCAGACCGGATACTTCCATCCACAGATACATCGCCGCCCGTACCGGAGCCGGTATAGCAAATGCAGAACCTGTATTATTCCGATTTTGAAATAGCCTGCATTATCTTTTTATAAATTCTAACATAAAGAGTCCAAGGGTGATTACTGTAGTAACAGAGAGACAGGACAAGGCTTACGACTAGCAGGTTGGTAATCTCGATTTTCTTTTACGCTGCGAAACAATTTATTTTTCAATCTTTGTATCCAACTCCCCAAACTGTCTCTATTATTTTGCACTTTCTTGCATCCATTTCAATCCCTGAGCCTTCTTTATGTACCTAGAGACCCAGTATAGTGCCTCAGAAAGGCCTTCCTATTCCATGTCTTTGTAAAATATCATCTGTTGAAAATACCTTCCCGGATTACTTGCAAGCAGCATAAAATGTCATACTCAATAGGAGTTAATTTTAGCCTCTTTATCACAGGTTCTTACTTCTTTGTACTCTTTTGTTTATATAAAGCACCTAGCCTCTATAATTTCATCATCTAAATCAGCCCTGTCCTTTGACTGGAATTAAATTCGGTAAATCGTCTGGATGCCTTCATCTTGCTTATAAGTTCCAGCGGATTTGACGGTTTAGTTACATAGTCACTCTGCTCCATTTCCTGCCCATCATTTTTATCAAGGTCTGTGGACTTTTGGCAGAAAGCATAATGATAGGAATGTTATTATCATCACGGATACGTCATGCTTAGTCCATCCATTTCGGCATCATTATATCAAGGATCTAGTAAAATATCTTCCTCAGCACTTTCTATACAGCGCAAGCCATAACTGCATCATTTGCCTTTTACACTCAGGCAACTTCCCTCCTTACAAAGGTGTATTTCTACAAAGATCTGCTATTTCATATCTCATCATCAACAACCAAAAATGCCTTTGTTTCCACATATTCTCCTTATTTAGAAATTAAATGTTATGGACTTTTAGCCATTATCTACCCTAAAGTATAACATTTATACAGACTTATGTATTAAGTAATTCTTACGATTTATGATGCAAACCAACAATTTGGATAATGTTTAAGTGATATCTACGTTTTCCCTTATCCTCCACGGTGTAATCCATTTGAAGTAATAGGACATTTTGGAAGGAAATGCTCTACTATAAAGGACAGCTATTACTGTCCTTATAAGAAAAGAGGAGGTAGTGGGTTAACAGGGAGTTACCAACCTGCAAATGAAAAAGAGCAAATCTATAAGCGATTGGGGAGATCTGGCATATTTATTATCAGGTTTGAAACTTAGCTGCTGTCTCCTAACTGATGATTAGAGTACACTTATAAATATGAAGCTCGTTTGTAATTAATTTTTAACAAATTATGAACAAATAAATATGTTCAAATTTACTCACGGTGCTTTTTCTTTTCACACCATTCCATAAATATCCCATAAGCGTATAAGCCTCATACACATTTGTATACACTACAAAATTGACCACGCATAGCCAATTTTAGGAATCGTTTCAGCTATATACTCATCATTCAAAGTTTTAACTGAAATTATAAAGCGAGTCAGCGAGAACTACAACCTACAACCCCAGTGTTTCCAATATGTGATACCGGCACTGCCATCGTTGAAATAACAATCGTTGTTATAAGCAGGATCAAAACAGGCAATCCCAAGCTGTAAGACACAAATAGATTCCATCTGTAGGAAATCAATTTTCGAGAGAAACTCAATCTCTCTCTGCACTATTCTCCACTCTCCATCTTCTTTTCTTAAAAAGTGGCATCTTCATCCTTTGTAATGTAGTACTCTTTCCCTTTATCGCTTTTCTGATTTTCTCACCTGATGGCTCCATAGCAAGGTTTATTATATTTTCTAACTCAGATTTAAATCTTCCATCCATTTCTATTGGACTGGCCTATATGCTGGCTAGTTTATTTTCAGTATCTTTGTTTCTCTTCTGCCATTAGAAGTTCTTCGTGCTAATCCTTTTCTCCCGGTCTCAAACCTGAAAGTACCTATCTTAATATCCTTGTCAGGCATTTCAAATCCCGAAAGTCTTATTATATTTTGGCATAGTTGTCAAGAATCTAACTGGCTCTCCCACATCTCTAAGATACATCTTCCTCGCCTCCCTTTGCATAAGCTCCCGCCCTGAAGTACAAGTGAAAACAGCCTCCGGAATAGTCGCCATAAACATCTTTATAATATCAGGATGGGTAACGTGGCGGTATTCCCTCTCACGCTATTTAGCTTCTTAACAGCGGAGATTACGCATCCGTTACTCCCAAGTACATTTCCAAATCTTTACAGCCACAAACTCTGTCTTTGGAATGGCCAGCCAAAGGTCTGAATTATCATTTCACACACGCTTGCTTGCACCTGTTGACATTTGTCGGATTGACGGCCTGTCTCTGTTGACATAAGCTTTCAGAAAGCGTCTCTACTCCATATTTATCTGCAGTCTTAACTGCTTATTATAGCTACCAAGCCATTGTTTTTATGGCTTCATTCTGGGACTTCTTTTCCATAAGGAGGCGCATCATAGTGCATGTGCACAGCAGCCTGGTAAATCAAATTTGGTCTATACTCAGCGAAGATAGAGTCAAGCCTGTTCAATTACGAGCAGATGCAATTAATACAATAGCAAGGTTTAACTCCGGATATCTATACGCCGGGTTCAAGTTCTTATATCATAGGCATTTGTTTTCATAAATATCCACTATAATCAACTGTTTCGGCTTATGTCTGCTATCTGCCTGCAAAGACTTCGCCTCCTATAGATCCTCCACCCCGCCTGTCCACAAGTACAACCTCACTCCACATATCTCACGTACAAGGTCAAGTTCAACTCTTACAGGTTCTCTCCAAGCAAAGTCCCACTCACATCACGAGGGCACTGTAGCTGATACTATGCCCTTCCATTATCTCCATACACTAGGGTGAATTTTTAAGCTTTTACAGTCTGTTTTCAGCTACAAATTCCTATAAGTTCACTCAAGTCTCCTGCTTGCGGAGGGAAACTGCCATAATTATCTCATTGATTCCATATTTTTCATTCTTCGGTTACTGTTGTCCCTGTCACTAACAACCTTAATCCCGTTTATAATTTCCCAACCTATTTTTATCATCATCAATTATGCAGCAGATTTCTTCATTACACTTTTGCAATTTGAAAGGTATCTCTGATCACTATGTGTCCTAAGTTTCTCCAGCACTACCATCATAACCTTAGAAATCTGAGGCATTGTCGATTACTCTGCTTGTTATCTGCATTCTTACTGTTCTGTACAGAAATCTTATACCCGCAGTAAGCATTAATAAGATAAAAGAAGTATAAAATATGATAAGTTCTTGGAAGAAAAATATGCTGAATTATCCCCAACCCTTTATCGAAGCAACAATAACTTCTACAATCGCCGCCTCTACATGCCAAAATAATCTTTTGCATTTCAATTACACCGGACATGATACTCATGTTTGTATAGAGATGTCCAGTGTAATATTATAATTGTTACAATATCTTTAATTATAAGCATACTTTGTACATTTTCTACAAACATAGGTATTTTATCAAAACTTAAGCTCAAACTCAAAAGTAAAGCAAGGACTCCCGGCAGCCCTATACGACCACCAGATCATATGAGGATGATTAGATCCCTCTTTATCAACTGCTGGTGTCTGTATAAGTCATTAATCCAACATTGGTTTCAATTTATATCTTCCTTTTAGCTACATAAGCATTTCATTCCAAAAACAACTCCAAGCATTGCCCAGTAAATAGGAGCAAGGGCTACACAAGAGTCATTAAATACTCCTGCTGAAATATATCCTATTATACCCAGAGAAATAGAAGCTCCAAAAGTCTCGATTTCTCCCTTCAGTTCCCTCTTCTTAAATAGCTTGAAAGTCTGAATTATGTAAATAACTGCAGCACCTAAGAAACAAACTAGTGCCAAACTGCCACGCTGCACTCCTACCTGAAGAAAAGATTATGTGGCTTTAGTGATAACTCATGTTACCAAAGCCCATTTAACCTTCCAATATAATCATTTCTGCGGAAAGGCTATGGTAAAGGTATCCGCACCTGTTCCAAGTAAGAGATGTTTAAAGAACACCGGAAAAGTCCTTGACCAGATATAACCTCTGCCTGAAGCAAAAGCATCATAATTTTTTATGATTGCAGATGGTGCAGTATAAATATCATCTGTTTTACCTGCTCTCTGTATAGATTTTTATATCCATTATCTGTGAAGTCACTGAAAATGAACCTTTAGGGGTATTACAGCTTATAAGGTAGCATTCCTGATTCCTCCTGCGGCTGCCATATATATTCAAAGCTAGGCTCCTCAATCTTTCACATCCTTTAATGTGACCATAGAAGAAATCCGGATTTAACTTTTACATGCTCATATCCATCTTCATCTATAAAATATAAATTTGCAACCTCACCATTTGATTCATAAGACATTTCCAAATTTTACTCCATTGTATGTTATGTCCACGATAGTTACTTTGAAGTTCTACTTTTTCAAGCAAATAATCATTTTTCTGAAATGCTGCTGAGTTCTTCACATAAGTCAATAGATTACACCCCAACATAATTAAAGTAAATCGCTCGCCTGCTATTATTATCACAAATAAATCCAACCATTACCGGCCAGCCTTTTTAAGCTTTCTCCTAAATAAAAATAATAGCAACATTGCTGATATTGCAAATGCTCCCAAGAAGACTCTTGAACAGAACCCATTGCACATCAGAAAGTTGATTACCGTCATCAATCCTCAGAAAATCTTCTTCCACATTTTAGAAAATGCCAACACCAAGAAAAATAGGAAAAGTACAAATGCCGTATGAGCCTTTCATAGTTCGGATTGTATACGATAGATATACTCTGATGAGAGTCCTGAACCTGAAAAGGTAAAAGCTTTAAATTTTCTAATCGTTCCGCACCTTCAAAAGCTGCTTGGACTATAAAGAAACCCGCCAAGCTTTTGAACCCCAGAAATCTTGTCCTATAAGCTGGCTGATACCTATGAAACGAATGTACAATCAGCCAAGACTCAGTGAGCATCTTACAAATTTAATTCCATAACCATCCTGTGCATAAACAGGCATAGATTACAACTACACAGTAAGCTAATATTACCCAAAGTGACCTTATGCTGTTCAAACATTCCGTTAAATCCAAAACTTATAATTAGAAATCAAGGTTGAAATAAAATCTAAGACCTGCATACCAAATACATCAGATACATCCAACAGGCGGTTTTATAAACTTAGCATCTAAGAATATTTTATATGAAAGGCATAAGCACCATCGCTAGCTAGCACACCACCAAAAACACATGTCCCTCTCACCTTAAGAAATACATCCATGATTCGTCTCCTCCGCAAACCATGGAAACTGACTTAGGATTAGCATTCTGCTCTGACGCTCTTATCAATAAGCGGGATGACCAGCTATTATATACCTAATAAAAACAAACCTATCTTAGTTCCAACGCTTACCTCCTTCTTTCTTTTCTTTATAACCATATCCTGTAATCCACTTTGCCCTCCACTATTCTTCTTTTAATTACTATTTTTAGCTGTAACAGGCTTACTTACAGGAATTCCGCTTTCATCTCAACTCCGTCAACCACCGGAATCACTATGGACATTACTCCATCCACCGGTTTATGGCTTTATAGAGAAGCACTTTTCCAGGCTTTCAACCTTAATCTCTATATCCCGGAGCCTTAATGCTTAGCTGCTTAACTACGGAAGATTATTAGCTATAATTGCTGTCTTTTCTCCTGCTACTTCCTTTAAAAGTTTCATCAAAACTCTAATTTTTCCTTTTCCACCCACTTTTCTTTCAAACAGCCCTTCATTTCATATGCCATAAAGTTCTACTGGTTCCGGTACATCCTTATTTTGTCTAATAACTCAGATATATCTTTCCTGTACCTCTGAACAACTTCAAGGCTAACCTCATCTCCAAGAGTCCTCGTAATAAGGCTGTTAAACGTTTCCCAGTACTGTGTCACCGGTGAGGCGGTGATGCCGTTCCAAATACCGCATCAATAAATTCCGGAAAGAGTTCTTCAGGTGTATAATATAAAATACTTTGAATATCCATCTCTATCATTAAATGCCGGAAAAGAAAGGCTTTCTCGGCGGTTCAACACCCAGTCTCTCATTACTTCACCTATACGACAGTTGCCGCAGGGCCATATCCAAGTGTGGCCTTAGTAAGTTTGACCGGACAGATTGCATGGAGCATATACTCATAGATAACTTGAGGGCATCATCTAAAGTTTCTCCATCCTGCCCTACCTGGCACATCTATAGTTTCCATGAATTGCAACTATGTAATATTTATCGCTGCTTGGGTAATTTGCTAGTAATTAAATCAAAGAAGTTTTGGAGTACTTCTTCTTCCTTTAGTCCACTGTCCCTGAGGATTGAGCAAAAACTTCTGCTGTCCCGTCTCCAAATTCAGCATCTAACGGAAAGTCCATGTTTATAAGATTTTTCCAAGAGTGCCGCCTAAACATTTACATGAAAAATTCCTAAAATGATAGAGTAACTCCTCCTCTGATAAGCTGCTTAAAGCCTCTTTAAGTACAAAAAGTTTTCTCTTTATCCACATCTACATAACAGGCTGCAAGACTATCTATACTGATAATTATCTTTCTTAAACAGCTTTCTTATCTCTGAAATTTCTGTTTTGTTCATATTATCACCCTTTATTTAGGTTATTTACCAAGTCAACTATATCTTCATAACAACTCTTATTATACCAAATATTTAAATAGAAATAAAGAGTATATAATAGTGCAAATTAACTTTGTTAAAATGCATATTATATAGCCCTTCATCTCCACTAATCCTATTTATTCATCTGCAGTGCTGTAGACAGGTATCTGTCCCCTGTATCCGGCAAAAAGAGCCACTATCACCTTACCCTTTATTTTCAGAGTCTTTCTGCAAGCTTTTTGCTGCAAATACAGCCGCACCTGAAGATATTCCAACAAGAACTCCTTCAGTTCTTGCAAGTATGTCTCTGCCCCTTCAAATGCTTCTTCATTTTCCACCTTTCAATAATTTCACTCGTAAATTCATTATTAAGGGCTTTAGGAACAAAAGCCTGCCCTATTCCCTGAATTTTAGCATCATGCCTGGCTCTCCTGACAATACAGCTGAATTCACCGGCTCTCTACGGCAACTACCTTCACATTTTAGGTTCTTTTCCTTAAGATACCACCTACTCCTGAAATCGTACCTCCTGTACCTACGCCTGCAACAACAAATATATCTACCTTGCCCATGCGTATCATCCCAAATCTCATATCCTGTAGTCTTCTTATGTATCTCAGGAGTTAGCCGGATTTTCAAACTGAGCCGGAATGAAGCTGTTCTCTATCTCTCGCAAGTTCTTCAGCCTTTCTAATGGCTCCCTTCATTCCCTTTAGCGCCGTCTGTGAGTACCAGCTTTTTGCACCATAGGCCTTAGTAAATCCTTCGCTCCATCACTCATTGTATCAGGCATTACAATAATAATATCGTAACCCCTAGAGGCCGCAACCGCCGCCAGCCCAATCCCTGGCTGTTTCGCTTGTAGGCCCAATTATAACTGAGCCTTTTTAGTTTTCCCTCTTTTCTGCAGTCTCTACCATAGTTCAATGCTATTCTATCCTTTACTGAGCCGGCAGGGGTTAAAATATTCTAACTTTTGCAAGTATTGCTTTTGCATTAAAGTGCATATTTCTCCTCATAGCTTACAAGTTCTAAAAAGTGGTGTTTTTCCAACAAGTTCTGTTACTGTTTTTATATATTGCATAATTTCTCCTTCACTATTAACAAATTATATTCTACTTTTTGCCTCACTTGTTTTATATGTTTAATGAACTGCTACTACTATTACTATTGATATTAACTTCGTCAAGCAAATTTTATCTCCCACTCTTGATAAAGGATTTATTTGTCTCGGCTTTCTCCAATACCTCAGACTGTCTCTTTTTCCAAATACCTCATAAAACATCAATTTCTTCTTCTGAAAACCAATATTTTTAATGAATACACAGCCTGAATTATGGCCTCTGCCTCCTTTTTCCCTCATCATCAATAAAAGCTTATAAATATCTTCTGTCTGCTCATCCTGCTTAATCACTCGGCGACACCCTTATCCCCTTATATTATCCATTTTCCTCCATTTCAATTTTATATTTTTGATACTTACTCCCTTTGGATAATCCTTATTCATAAATTGTATCATATATTTAGTAAAATTAGTAAATTTTTATCAGCAGTATGTATTTATATAGTTGCCAAACCGCTTTATAGCCTGTATAATATAATTAAGATGATGTTGGTGTTAAAAAGTACACAAATATATTTATTAGGTGTATTCACAAATTGGATTGAGAGGTATCAGCAGCCAATAGTGAAAATTTCAGTTCTGGGCAAGTTCAGCATTGAATCATAATGGCCACATTATATCTGATGACTCTAAACCGTTCCATGTGGAATCTTCTTGCTTTTTATTGTTATAAATCATAAAAGTGCCATTACTACAGTCCAGATTTATAGATGCTTTGTGGTCAAATGATAATAGTAATCCTGTAAATGCCCTTAAAACTCAGCTGTTTCGTACCAGGGAAATGCTGAAGCCACTGGGACTTGAGGAGGATGGCTGCATTCTTTCGCCGTGGTGCATATTCTTGGAATCTCTGAATATGAAATCTGTTTTAGATGCTGAGGGTTTTGAAGAGCTTGTTCGTGATGCAGAAACTTCATCACTTTCAACTCAGGACAAAATCAATAAGTACCTTGAAGCTCTTCAGTTATACGAGGGAGATTTCATCCCTAAACTATCCGGTGAGGTTTGGACTATCCCTATTAGTGCCAGATATCACAGTATATATCTTGATGCTGTTAAAAAGCTTTTGCAGTCTTTTAGACAATGAAAATGATTGTGAAAACGATTATAAAAAGTAATACTTATGCCATTGAAATTGATAATTTGGATGAAACCCTTCATTGTATACCAATAACTGCCTATATAAAAGGTGCGACTGCTACAAAGATGCTCCAAATCACCATGACTCTGCATACTGGTATTTTGTATCGAAATCTTGGTGTTAATCCATCAGAAGAGCTTTAGCACTATATAGTCAGATTATGGATACACAGAGTCTCTTGAGACGGATCTTGTAATCATTCAGGAACATCTTATGGAGAATTCTTTAGATAATGGTGCTTTTCTGTGAATACGGTTACTTCGTTAAAACCTATCAGCTCACAAAGAGAAGGCTTGAACGTTTAGGTCTTTCTACTCTATCTTTTGTCTGGTTACCCCTGCAGTCTGACAAGGGAAAGACTCCTGAACTTTCAAAAACTTGATGCACTAAGAGTGGCCAAATTGATGGAAATTCTCAAGCTAAGCCTCCCGTAATGGTGATGTTGTATCCAAATACAGCGGCGCCCAGTATATCCCTCATGTTGCCTTGTGTAAATTTTGAAAAATGCTGAAATGGTTATGACAGGATTCTTTCTAAATACAAAAAGAAATTTCGAACAGATAAGGTTATACTGTCATACAAAATTAAAGAAATATAATTTATATGAACCCTTTAGAATACAAGCTTGCTTTTTCATTTCAAAAACAAGCCTGTATCTAAGGGTTTATTTTAGAATCTGAGTATTGTTTCTAGTCGCCGAAGTAAGTTTGTCTGCAATACACACAATAACTGCTTCTCTGCATTTAGGAGTTTGGTCATAGTTAGCGCCACATATGGCTCCTAATTATATTCTCTTCCTTTCTCTCCCATATCAAAATCTCGTTTTGCATTAGCTGCCGCATAGCTTGGATGCATAAATCCATGAAAGTTTAAAATTCTTTTTACATTTTTAAACTTAACCTCTTTTTGTGCCAATCATATAGAAAATAATCATGTAAAAATGCTCCTCCTTTATCAAAAGCTTTTTCATCTGACTTAAGTTTTAAACATCCCATTAATCCTAGTAGCTCATCGCCGCTACCCCAAAAACAATGATCATAGGCTTGTAATTTTACCATGTTGAATGAAAGTTCTCATTCTATGCACATGCTTTATGATCCTGTATTCCTCTAATAATCTCTCTACTTCATCTCTTATAAACCCATTATTTTTCATCATCTAATTTTCCTTAACTTTTCTACTCACCGGCAAAGCATTGATAGTTTCCTTTAACTTTTTCGGCTACTCATGAAGTTGTGCCGTTTGATCTGAATTTTTCATACTTCTAAGATGCATGCTGAGCCAGGTTCATAGTCAATGAATACGCTCTATCTTATCAGTTGTAAGTTTTTCATATTCTTCCCATTTTTCAGAAATAAGCTGCCTTTTTCTTCAATAACCCTTGTATGACGCTTCCATTCTTTTGTCAAACTCTGCACCCATTTCTTCCAACTCTTAACCAACTGTGTAAGGCCTGATACAGTAAGTGCCAAGTCAGCTGCAAGAACTGCACACTATCATTGAAAGTCCTCTATACACAGCGGCGGAACATTTACAAACAGTCCAAATACAAAGGGCGATATATATTTTTACCACAAATATACCTGCTAGGGTGCCAAATCCTATTGAGGCAGGTAAACAAATTCTACCCTGAATATTAGAAAGGGAACCTTGCTATAATCCCACCACACTGCAGATGAAACAGTTTTTCAAGTACATATGAAGTCACAAACCCAATACTGCACTTCCAAGCATACATATAAGAAATATCTGCCAAGCAGACACCTCTCTATCCTTAAATACTTCCTGAAATATTATTGTGGCAACTGTGGCTCCTGTACCATATATCGGACAAATATACCCAAATAAGAACCCTCTATTGTCCCAGTGATGTATTAATGGTACAATAAATACTTTCTATATATCCAACCCATAAAAACTAAATATTACAAAACACATAAAAATCAGACTTATTATCATTTAATTCTCCTAAGTTATGGTTTACCTACAAACTCTAAAATCGCTTTGGTTTCTATTTGCAAACTCTATTCCAATAATCGGCTTTCCTGCCTTTATCAAAAACCACCAAATGTATATCCCGATATTACTTCAACGATGATAAATATTTTTATATCTTCCGTTATTTACCCTTCCTTCCATAAAAACAAATCACCGGGTTCAAAAGCCATCTTATTTATATTTTCACTCAGATAGACCACCTTCCACAATCTGATTATTTTGATCATAGTGTTTTCCATAGCCGCAGTAGTAGGCGCACAATTTGTATTCATAATATTAAAATCCAAATTTTCTATATGCCTCCAGGCAAGCGCACTGCAATCATAGTACCCTTCTTCCATCCTCCTTGACTGGCTGTACCTACTTCTCAAGGAGTAGGCTCTCGCCCATTCCACCACATTCTTACGCACTCAGATGTTACTGAAACCACACAGCCAAAAGTCTTCCCATTTACCTTTGCTGTAATTAGCGTATTTCCTATTTTTCCCTGTAATTTTCCCATTTGTGTCAACTTCAGCAATATTAGGATTGATTGAATCCATCTCAATCTTACTGTCTCCTTCCCCACGTATCTTAAGTTGGTGAGAACCACCTTTCAGCTATCACTACAGAAGTAGAGGAAATTTCAATATCAATTATATCTCACATACAAATTAAACTTCTTACCATTAATATCAACTGTCAGTACGCTTACTCCTGCATTGTATACGCCTCATAGTAAGTACATTCTTTCCAGATAAGCCGCCACCTTCATATTATTATTTGAACTTACTATTTTTAGTATCTGCATTTTAGAAACTCACTAAGTTCCCACACTGCTATTCACATCTATCTTAAAACTTGTTACTCATTGTCATAAGCACCTATCTTAGTTCTTTTTGAGCTGTCAGCCTTGTATTTGAAAGAGTTACCGCTGTAACATCCGCAAGTATTATGTTGCAGACTGCGTAGCTGCAGTGTTATTATTTTCTACATTACTACAGGATTATTATCACTGTTATCCCTCATTATCCTGAGTATTTTTAATTTGAGCATTATTTCCTTTGTTGTTATTTCACATCATTTTTACTATTTTTGCATTGCTTATGGTATTTACAACCTGTCTTGCTGGTCTCTCTATAATGACATTACTAGTCCGCCATAAAGTTCAAATTTCCCTGTGTATCTATCCCGGACACAACTACAGTGAGCTAATCCCTTTTTGCTGACCCAGTGCTTTCCATTTCCAAATTGAAATAAATTCTTTCCATTTTTCAGGAGAATAGTAAAAATAAGACTGCTCTTATTTTTCATCTGTGGTATAAATATTACAAAATCATCCTCTTTTTATACGAATTTCACCTGAAGTTCCATTCTTTACCTTTTTACAATTCTATTCGCTGCCGGAGTCATAATACAGGAATAACCACAGACTCCTGTAATTATTATAGAGATAAAAGCTTTATTGCCAATCTTCCTTTTTATACATCTATTCAATTCTTTCATAAAAGTCTTCTCAGTGTTTTAATTTTTACAAAGCCTTTATAGTATACCACATATTTGTGTCATTTTTAATAGTATTATTTATGGTGGAGAAAAAGAGATAAAGTCCTATGATTCCGGATTGTTAGTAGAAAAAGGATGCCCTAAGGCATCCTTCAGTGTTTATGTGTAGTGTGTTTTACTAATCTTTATTACTTTCAAGACCTAAAACGAGTGATGTTTACGGTATCCTCAAGATCCTTCTTCTGATAATAGGCAAGAAGCTCTCTTCTTGCACCAACCATCTTAAGAAGACCTCTTCTTGAATGATGATCCTTTGCATTAACAGAAAGATGTGCGTTAAGTTCTATGCATTCTCTCAGTAAGGATAGCTATTCTGAACCCTCAGGTGATCCTGTCATCTCCAGGTGTTCTGCCATATTCCTTGATAATCTCAGCTTTTTCTCTTTTGATATCATACTGTTCTCCTTTCATTAATTCGCTATTACCAAGCATAAGGTCGGAGTATCCATATACTTCGTGATAGTATTGTAGTGTGTAAGCACACTTTTATTATTTTACCACAAATTATTAAATAAGTAAAGTACTAATTTTCCTGCTTTTATAACAGGGATGCGTTTATCTGCCTTCACTATATGGTTTACCAGCCAATCCAGAAGAAAATTCAAATAGGCTTATTTAAATATTCATCCTGATTTTTCATCTACTTCATCAAGATTAATATTTTTCAATTTTTCAACAAACATGTATGAGCTTTCTTCCGCAGCTTCCAGCCCATCATCACTAATACTCTCCATATACTTCTCTTCATCTGCAAAATGCACCTTCTGTGTATTCCAACAGATTTCCAAGTACAGCATTAATCTGATCGAATTTATCATATAGAAAATCATTATGCATTATATCGTTTGCCCTCTTTTTATTATCCTCAAAAAGCCTTCTATGCTCTTCATCAATAAAATTAACTCCAACTAAGTATTGGTTTTGTAAATGCGAAGGGATCAGAATTTTCTTCCATCTCTTCAGCCTCTAAGACTTTACCCTCGGATACTATTAGCGGTTTACTTTATCACGCGTATCCTTACTCACTATATGGCTGTATAAACCAGTTTTATCATAAATCTAATAATTTTATTAAGTTCTTTCTTCCTCTCTTCAGTTATTATATCTAAAACCCTGCCAAACTCACTAATTTTTCTAAAAACCATTTATGTTCTTTTTAACTTGAACTTCCAGCTCTTTATCAACAATTCGTCATATATAGCTTCTTCTTCAGCAAAGCCCACTGTCCCGCATACCCGTATCTTATCAATAATCTTTTTGCTTTAGACAGACCACTTTCCAAACCATCATCTTTAAGAGCATAATTCAAAATTTCAAAATATTCAAGCCTTTTGCTATCAATACTAACTATGCCTACAAAACAGTCCTTAGTAAACTTGTACATTGCGCCTCCTCATCTTTTTACTCAAATTTCTATTAGTTTGCCTGACAACAACTGCCTCATATTTATTGTCACAGGTGACAAATATTACCCTGATTACCGAGTATCAGCAAACTTTGAACCAGCTACATGCTTTGTCTTGTGCGGCTTTCATCCATTTCGTAAATGGATCATCGAAACCACCAGACCGCCGCCTTCCGGGAATAAGTGTTCCAATATCGTGCCGAAATGCAAGTGCAATCGTATCCTTTGTTCCTTCTGACAGTATAGTATATTTAATAGGATTATTTCCACCTATATATATTAATATCCATATTATCATCCATAGATTGAAGTACAATCCTCCCTCGGTTATTACCGAAAGATATCTTGCAAATCTTTCTTTTCACATCCGGCATTGTACTTTCACCAGCCATACTCTCTTTGTATTTTCAAGTACCTTTAAAATATGTTTCCACCTTTCATACTCATCCTTATGTCTTTGCAGTTCCAGTGCAGCATCATCAATATATATCCTCAAATCATCTAAAGCAACATCCCCAATTTCCTTTCTCATCCTCACGAAGGACAGCTTCCGCTTTCTTTAATATTATGATTTGCATTGTCAATGTTTAATTTAAATATGACTTATATTCATCCAAATCTGTAAGTTTTAGATATTTCTCCTGAATGTTAGCAGCATCATCTTCAATGGAATCAAGTTTACCAATTTCAATTTCTACCTTTAGATAAGCAGGACTTCATTGCATTAACCGTATCATCCTTACCATACTTTATCCTCGATTATCTCAATTTTTGTTCCTGTTTCGCAATAAAGGATGTAATTGGTTCTGACTTACAAAGTTCTTCAATCTTTTCATTAAGACCTGTAAACTGTTCCTCCTTACCCTTAACTTCATTGTATTCTAATTCAAGCTTAGATAATTCAACGCCTGTAGTAAGTCTATTGTATTCTTCATTGACAAATTCAAACCTTTTTAACAATTCAGCATATTCTTCTTTCTTAGCTCTAAGTTCTTTAATATTTGAAACCTATACTTTGTTTAGAATTGCATTGTACCCGGCTGTTGCCTCGGCAAGCTGCTTTTTAATCTCTTCTACATCTAACACCCCTTGCTGTAATTATTAAAATTCATAATCCCCTGGATTGTAATTTCCACTGTTTCATTAATGTCAAAATTTCCTGTAGAAATATCTCATGTTTTTACCTGTAGCAACTCGATTTTTACTATATATCAGCCGTACCAAGTTTCTTAATGCTAGCTGCCAAATCCAGATTGGAAAGCCTTGCATTTTAAGCCTATAATGGCTGTCTCCGCTTCCCGTGAGTCTTCTTTCATCATCAGCATCTCCTCATTTTCCCGTCAACTCAAGGGCTCTAGCTCTGACAATTTATTTTTCTATGCTCTTCTATACTCCGGTAAAATTAATAATCTTTTCCCGCCTTAAGTAAAAGCACATCAAGTCTCAACTGCTTTTTCATATGATTTAATCAGTTCCGGATAGGAAAATTAAATCTCTATTTATTTCTTCTTGTTTAATTTTATACTCTTGTCTCAGCTTCATACCACTTTTTGTATGTTGCCAGTATTTTCAGCATATTTTTCATATTCATATTTTTCGGCACTATGCTCTTCAAATTCTTTTTGCCTCGTAGTATCTTGATGTTATCGGCTCCAATAGCTTTTTCAACCATCTCACCTTTTTCTAAGCTTCTTCCAATTCTGCAAGTTTATAGTATGATTTTAAAAATTATACCTACATCCTTAGCCCATGGATTCTCAATTCCACGCCTTTTTCTCCTACTCCATCCATTACAAAATCCCAATGCCCTGATAATGCATCAAGCTTACTTTTGGATAATTTTCTCAATATCCTCCGGTGATATTCCTTCTGTAGATGTCATTCCCTCAGCGGCGATTATTGATACTAAATCCTGCTTTTACTGCTGCCTTTTTATCCAATTTATTCAAAATATGTTCTACAACATTTAATTTATTATTTTGCGATACAAAAAGACAACATCATCGTAAAGTCCCTGTTTATAAATTAGTTCAGCTGCAACAATTTCACTGGATTTTCTCCTCATTTGCAGTAATATTTCCATCTGAATCTACGAGTTCACATTCAGAGACAACACCCCATTTTTTGTTAAGTGTATATTCGCCTTCAGAAGTAGTAAATACAAGAGTTCCATCTACAACATCCCCTTTTTCATTCGATGGAATATACTTCTCAAAAATCCTTATCTTCCCTCTTACTAAGCTTTGAGTTTCTATAAAGCATCTGATAGATTAACTCAATCAATGTACTTTTTCCCGGTTTCATTATTTCCTACGAGGATAAGTTTTAAACCTGACTCTAATTCTACTTCTTTATTCTTTATTCCTGCGAACTGTCTTGTTTTAATTGTTTTAATATCTATCTTGCCCTCACTGCTTTAATGTTTCTCACAACATCATATGCCATCTGTAATTCAACCGGATTATCAAGCAATCCATCTAGGAATTTAGCCACAAATCCTATCTCCGAAAAATTCACTTTCAATCTTATCCTTGTTAATTTTTCACTCAGAGCAGTATCATTAATGCTGTAATATATAAATTTGCCTAGAATATTTTCATAAATTCTTTCCTTTTCTTTGTATTCAGCTGCCTCTATACTACCTGAAATAGTTAAGCTGGATAATTGATTTTTCTTGACAATTTTTAACTAAATTTGACAGTGCTTCTTCTAATCCCCCTTTGAATCATTAGTTTTGTAAATTTAAATCAAAATATCTTATTTTTCCTGTAATAATGCCAATATTTTCTTGATTCCATTATTATTCTGAATAGTAACGATAAATGCATTTCCTTCCGTATTGTTATGCAAATCAAAGCTGTTCTATGTACACGCATTAAAAATATTATAACCCGATACTTCTTCACCTTCTATAATGTTAGGTTCTGTCAATCTATGATGTCCTAATAGCCAGACATCAACCGGAATGCTATGCAATTCAGCCCTATTCATAGGAAAATAAATCCCTTCCGTATCAATAGCTAAACCCTCTAATGCACCTATAAGCGATGCCGATATTATATCTATCTATAGGATTAATGTCTTCATTATATATCCATGATAACCTCATTGGTATCACTCATGTTTACTGTCACAACATGCAGGGTAGACTATAACCTTACCATCAGTACTGTCAAATCTCAAAAAGGAGGTATTTATTTTAAAACAACTATATTACCATAGGTATCAGACACAGTTGTAAAAATCCTTTCCATAACTTCTCATTGCCTGAATAAAAACTCATAGATTACCCGAAGCACCAATACTTTTCTGATTAAATCCTGCCAAGATTTCAACCACACTGGTTTTACATCATTTTTGAAATTGCATATGTATTATCAAAAAGATCTCCGGTAATTACAAAAACTCACAATGCTCTTTTTCTCAGCCATTTCTCACCATTTCTTCAAGGCATTCAAATCTACTCTCAATAAGCTGATTCTTTACACTGTACTTATCAAATTTTCTTCCAAAATGATTATCCCCGTCACAAATATTTTTAGCATCACTCATCCTCCCCACCCCTAATAATTATTATCAAATAACCAGCTTAGTTTTTAGATATAGCAAAAAAGAACACCTAAGTGTTCTTTTTCATATATCTTCAAAACTGCAACCGAATCAACATCTTTCCTTTTCTTTGGTCAAGCCTTCGACCTATTAGTATCAGAAGGCACACGGATTACTCCGCTTACACCACTGACCCTATCAACCCTCATATCTCTAAGGGGTCTTATTAGCCTACGCTATGGGATATCTTATCTTGGAGGGCTTCACGCTTAGATGCCTTCAGCGTTTATCCCTCGCCAAACTTGGCTTCCAGCCGTGCAGCTGGCACTGCAGCTGGTCTACCAGCGGTTCAGTCCATCCCTATCTCTCTCGTACTAAGGACGGCTCTCCTCAAATATCCTGCGCCTGCGCTAGATAGGGACTGAACTGTCTCACGACGCTCTGAACCCAGCTCGCGTACCGCTTTAATGGGCGAACAGCCCAACCCTTGGGAAATTTACTACAGCCCCAGGATGCGATGAGCCGACATCGAGGGTGCCAAACCACTCCGTCGATGTGAACTCTTGGGAGTGATAAGCCTGTTATCCCCAGGGTAGCTTTTTATCCGTTGAGCGATGGCATTCCCACTTACATACCACCCGGGATCACTAAGTCCCATTTTCGCACCTGCTCCACCCGTCGGTGTCGCAGTCAAGCTCCCTTCTGCCTTTTACACTCTGCTGAAATGGTTTCCAACCATTCTGAGGGGCTCTTTGAGCGCCTCCGATACACTTTCTGGAGGCGACCGCCTCAGTCAAACTCCCCTCCCGGCATTGTCCCCTGCCCGGATAACGGGCAAAGGTTAGAAACTCAGATACACGAAGGGTGGTATCCCAACATTGACTCAGCAGAAACTGGCGTCCCTGCTTCTTTTGTCTCCCACCTATCCTGTACATCATATATCTAATCCCAGTACCAAGATGGAGGAAGCTCATGGGGTCTTTCCTGTCTTGGCGCAGGTAACCAGCATCTTCACTGGTACTTCAATTTCACCGGGTGCATTGTTGAGACAGCGCTCAAATCATTACGCCTTTCGTGCGGGTCGGAACTTACCCGGACAAGGGAATTTCGCTACCTTAGGACTGTTATAGTTACGGCCGCCGTTTACTGGGGCTTAAGTTCGTACCTTCGGATTGCTCCTGAGCACTCCCGTAACCTTCCAGCACCGGGCAGGCGTCAGCCCCTATACATCACCTTACGGTTTCGCATAGACCTGTGTTTTTTGTAAACAGTTGCTTGAGCTATTCTCTGCGGCCTGTATCTCTACACCCCTTATCACGAACTTACGGGCGCCATTTTGCCGAGTTCTTACAATGCTTCTCCTGCCGGCCTTGGGATACTCTCCCCATCCACCTGTGTCGGTTTGCAGTACAGGGCTCTGGCTGCACAATAGCGGCTTTTTCTCGACAGCTCTCCCAGAAGCTTCCCTACTTATATTTCATCTGGCGTCACAGCAGTCCACTTGCTGGGCGGATTTGCCTGCCCGGCATAAACCATGCTTGCACCTGAATCCTTTACAGGCACTTCCTGAATTTCCGTGTCCCCACATTTCTGACAGCCAGAGGTACTGGAATATCAACCAGTTGTCCATCGCCTACGCTTCTCAGCCTGAGCTTGATCCCGACTTCCCAGGGAGATCAGCTTTACCCTGAAACCTTGGATATACGGCCTGAAGGATTCCCACCTTCATCTCGCTACTCATTCCGGCATTCTCTCTTGATAACCTCCACGGCTCCTTACGGTACCGCTTCTCCGTGTTATCAATGCTCCCCTACCAACATACCTTACGGTATATTCCATTGCTTCGGTGTTATGTTTCAGCCCCGGACATTTTCAGCGCAGGATATCTCGACTAGTGAGCTATTACGCACTCTTTGAATGAATGGCTGCTTCTGAGCCAACATCCTAGTTGTCTTCGAAACCCCACATCCTTTACCACTTAACATACACTTTGGGAATCTTAGCAGATGGTCTGGGCTGTTTCCCTTTTGACTGTCCGACTTATCTCCATACAGTCTGACTCGGTAAACATCTATACGGCATTCGAGTTTGATACGCATTGGTAGACTTTGACGCCCCCGCAGCGATTCAGTGCTCTACCTCCATTAGAGACTATACCGAGGCTAGCCCTAAAAGCTATTTCGGGAGAACCAGCTATCTCCGGTTCGATTGGAATTTCTCCGCTACCCACAGCTCATCACCGCCTTTTTCAACAGACGTGTGTTCGGACCTCCATCCACTTTTACGCAGACTTCATCCTGGCTATGGGTAGGTCACCCTGTTTCGGGTCTGCTGTTACTGACTTACACGCCCTATTAAGACTTGGTTTCCTTCGGCTCCCGTACCTTAAGTACTTAACCTGCCAGCAACGGCAACTCGCCGACTGTTCTACAAAAAGTACATCGGTCGAGCGTTAGTCGCTCTTCCGCAGCTTGTAGACACAGGGTTTCAGGTTCTCTTTCACTCCCTCGGGGTTCTTTTTCACCTTTCCCTCACGGTACTATACTCATCGGTCACCAGGTAGTATTTCGCCTTGGGGTGATTTCCCCCTGCTTCCTGGGGTTTCTCGTGTCCCGTAGTACTCCGGATACCACTGAATCACAGTCTGTTTCGCATACGAGGCTTTCACTCTCTTTGGCCGGCTTTCCCAAAACCGTTCTGCTACCTGCTGCTTCTTCGTATGTAGTCTCTCACCCCAAGGATAAATCCTTGGTTTGGGCTTCGTCCCCTTTCGCTCCGCCACTACTTAGGGATTCGATGTTTCTTCTCTTCCTCCAGCTACTTAGATGTTTCCAGTTGCCGGGTTCCTCCGCATGACCATGGATTCATCATACGGTGGCAGAAGTTCTTTCTGCCGGGTTTCCCATTCGGATACCTGCGGATCAATGGATATTTGCTCCTCCCCGCAGCTTTCTGCAGCTTATCACGTCCTTCTTCGGCTCCTGGTGCCAAGGCATCCGCCCTGCGCCCTTTGTAACTTGACCTTAGTTGAGATGGGAATGCTCTACGGAACATCTCCGGCGACGCAAGCTTGCTTGCAGGGCGACGGTGTGTGCCGTTGTGAGGAGGCGTTTCTACGAAACGCCTATCACGAGCAGGAAATGCGAAGCATTTCTGCGAGTGACCCATCTCAACGGTATTTTAGATAACTCATTATGGTTCTCTTAATAATTTTATAACAGCTAGCGTACTGTTATAAAAATCTTTTTAATAAAACATTGTTTTATTGTTCTCTCTATTAACATTTGTCTTCGACTCGTGTTTGTCAAGAAAACAATTTCTCGATGTTGTTTCATATCTAGCTGTACAATTTCTTAAATGAAATCATACTTGCATAAATATTTGTTCGGTATGCAGTTTTCAAGGTACATTCTAGGATATTATCCTGAGTGGAGATAAAGGGATTCGAACCCTTGACCCCCTGCTTTGCAAGGCAGGTGCTCTCCCAACTGAGCTATACCCCCATAAATCTAGCAGCCACCTACTCTCCCACCGTCTCCAGTGCAGTACCATCGGCTCGCCTAGGGCCTTAACCTTCGTGTTCGGGATGAGAACGGGTGTGACCCCCTAGACGCATCGCCACTAGACATATCTTGGTACTTCATCTCGCAACTTTCGATTCAAACTGGCTCGAACTCACTTCGTTTCGTCCTCGCTAGAGTTTGGCTCGAGCTTGTATCTTCGCTCTCGAAAATGTCTGAAAAGCAAGCTTTCACATTTTCTCCCGCTCAGCTACAAAGTTGCTCGCTTGATACCTAAACAGTAAGACAATCCCTACTTCTTCTTCCTCAGAAAGGAGGTGATCCAGCCGCACCTTCCGATACGGCTACCTTGTTACGACTTCACCCCCAGTCACCAGACCTGACCTGGCAGCTCCTCCCTTGCGGTTAGGCCACTGACGGGCATTTCCGACTCTATGGTGTGACGGGCGGTGTGTACAAGACCCGAGGGACGTATTCACCGCGACATTCTGATTCGCGATTACTAGCGATTCCAGCTTCATGCAGTCGAGTTGCAGACTACAATCCGAACTGAGGCAGCTCTTTCTGGATTCGCTCCGGCTCACGCCTTCGCTTCCCTCTGTAACTGCCATTGTAGCACGGTGTAGCCCCGGTCATAAGGGCATGATGATTTGACGCGTCATCCCGCCTTCCTCCGAGTTATCCTCGGCAGTCTTTTCCAGAGTGCCCGGCCTAACCGCTGGCTACTGAAAACAGGGGTTGCGCCTCGTTGCGGGACTTAACCCAACATCTCACGACACGAGCTGGCGACAACCATACGCACCACCTGTCTCTCCTGTCCCGAAGGACTACAGACACTTTACTCCGTATTCAGGAGGATCTCAAGACCGGTAAGGTTCTTCGCGTTGCGTCGAATTAAACCATATCTCCACCGCTTGTGCGGGTACGTCAATTCCTTTGAGTTTCATTCTTGCGAGCGATCTCCCAGGTGGAATACTTAATGCGTTTGCAGCGGCACCGAAAGGCTTTATGCCTCCCAGCACCTAGTATTCATCGTTTACAGCGTGGACTACCAGGGGTATCTAATCCTGTTTGCTACCCACGCTTTCGAGCCCTCAGCGTCAGTTTTGATCCAGCAGGCCGCCTTCGCCACCGGTGTTCTTCCCTAATATCTAAGCATTTCACCGCTACACTAGGAATTCCGCCTGCCTCTCCCATACTCAAGTTTAACAGTTTTGGGGAGCAGTCAGCGTTGAGCCCCTGCTTCCACTCTCAACTTGCCAAACCGCCTGCGCTCCCTTTACACCCAGTAAATCCGGATAACGCTTGCCCCCTCGTGATCACCGCGGCTGCTGGCAGCGTAGTTAGCCGGGGCTTCTTAGTCAGGTACCGTCATCATCTTCCCTGCTGATAGAGCTTTACATACCGAAATACTTCTTCACTCACGCGGCGTCGCTGCATCAGAGTTCCCTCCATTGTGCAATATCCCCACTGCTGCCCTCCTGTAGGAGTTTCAGGTGTGTCTCAGTCCCAATGTGGCCGTCCGACCTCTCAGTCCGGCTACCGATCGTTGCTTTGGTAGGCTTTTACCCTGCCAACTGGCTAATCGGACGCGGGCGCATCCTATACCTGATTGCTCATTTCCCAGTCAAACCATGCGGTTTAATCCGACTTATGCGGTCTTACCAGCCGTTTCCAGCTGCTATCCCCCTGTATAGGGCAGGTTGCCCACGCGTTACTCACCCGTCCGCCACTAAACTTACAGCCTTCATCCGAAAAACTTCCGTCTGTAATCTCCGTTCGACTTGCATGCTAGTTAGGCACGCCGCCAGCGTTCATCCTGAGCCAGGATCAAACTCTCATAAAAGTGTTTGCCTTCGTCAGAACAAGCTGACATTTATCATCTCTTGCTTATTCCGTTATTGACCGGCTAAAGTCAATAATTTTTACTAGTAAAAGGTGTACAAGTATTACTACTTATACGCGTTCGTTTGAATTTTCAAGATTGTCTCACTATTTAGTTATCAAGGTTCTTTTGCCTTACAATCCGCTTATTTACTATATTTCTACAGTTTTTATTAAGTGGTCTTTTGTGGGGCAACGGATAGTATGATACCACAAAGCCAATAGGTTTGTCAACACCTTTTTAAAAGTTTTTGAAAAGGTAGATTGAAAAAGTAACTTCCACATCTGAGCTTAAATTTTTATTGTATCTAAAGTAGTGGAAGTTACTTTTTACAAATTCTGTACAAATTAAGAGTCGTATGTATACATTATCTGAAAAAGTGCTATAATCAGTCTTACAAGGAGAGAAGTTCCTATGCAGTAACAAACAGGAGTCGAGTTTACTTTCCGAAATACGGAATAAGTAAATTCCACCCTTTTTAGCATGGGTTAGAGTTCATCCTGTAACCGGAGATTTCCGGTTTATTTCTTTAGGAGCTTAGGGGTTAGGGGTAATTTCATCCGGTGAAATTTTTTGAATACCTAAAGCTCTTTAATATTTTTGCCGTATTGAAATGCAAAAATATCATAAGAGCTTTTGAATCCACACCTTTGGTATTATCCTTCTTATCATTTTCATGGTTTGTTTCACAGCCACCCTTTTAGTAAGGTGAAGGTCACAGTAAAAAGCCCTAAGTCTCCTGTTGCCTTGTGCATCAAATTCCAGTGCCTGCGGATTTGAAAAATTCACTTCCGTTGTCTAACAGCAGCACATCAAATATTTTTCCTGAAAATATCAGGTCTCAGTTCAATATACAGCCTTTCAAATATATCCGTAACAGGAACGTGAGTCATTGTAGTTTCTCAGAAAAGCAGGCTGCAGGTTCTGTTTTACAAAGAAGAGAGTGAGGAAAGTACTTTCCGCCCTTTACCCCTTCTACAATGCCCGTCTATATATTCCCCTTTCGTTTTCTGTGGTTAAACCCTGTTCTTGATTCAGACAACGATTTTCTGTATCTTGCCTCAGCTTCCCTTTGCCTTATAAAAATCTTTTTCAAGGCGGCACCTGTTTCTGTCAGGGCATCCGTTACATACATAAGGTGGCTTAAGAAGTTTAGGGCAGATATGTCTGACATAATCATCACACAGTGGCATGCATTTCCCATGCAGCTTCCGACATGTTCTGTTTTTGTTAAGGCAGTGGCTGCATACAAATCTTTTTATGAGTCTGTCCACTGAATGCAGACAGTCATTAAAAGACCTGCCGTATGAGCCTCGTCTGTTCAGTAATTATGTTTTATTTCTTTTTGAAACAGTTGTGTTGTCTTTTCCTATAGCCAAAAGCAATCTTATTAAAGCTCATTTTTAGAAAGCATGATTTCTATGTCAGAACGCTGGCTTAAAGAAAGATGTGAATGTTTTCCCATAATTAAAATATTCCTTTCAGTTTGTATATAAAACCCTAACCTGATGAATCTAACCCAATATATATTTTAACTCATGGAATCAGTAAAGTCCATAGTTAAAAATATGGTGTATGGAAAAAGTAAAATCCAGAGCAATAAATATGATGTATGGAATTAGTAAAAATCCATACCAATGTGGAATTTACTTTTTCAAATAACACTGTTACTTCTAAAGCAAGAATTCTATTTTATATTTTTCAAATATCTGCTATAATGTCCTTAAAGGCATTATGCAGATTCTAAGAAAGAAAGGACTATAATGCCAAAAAGAAAAAAATCAGAGAGCTTTCGAGACTTTTAAATCCTATAGACGATGTGATGTTCAGAAAAATGGCTGAACATAAAGAGTTTTATGAAGAAATCCTAAGAGTAATCTTGGAAGATGACAACCTAACAGTAACAGAATCTAGAGTACAGTGGGAAGGTACAAACCTGCATGGGCGTTCTGTAGTATTTGATGCCAAATGCATATCCGGAGACGGAAGACATATAATATTGAAGTACAAAGAAAATGATGATGACCATCTAAAAGGGTACGCTACAACGGATCTATCCTGACTACAAATATAACTGATCCGGCACCCAGTTTGAAGATATACCCGATGTTTGTATTATATTCATATCTAAGTTTGACATATTTATGGTGGCTTTTCCGGTCTACCATAGACAAGGTGGTTCGTGAAACCGGTGAAACTCATTGACGATGGACTTACTGAGATATATGTAACCACCGTTAAAAAGATGGTTCTAAGCTCAAAAACCTATGGATGTTTATAAAAAGATCGATGCTTATAATACAGAGGTTTTTCCGTTACAAGCGAGATTAAAACCAGGTTTAAAATAAGCGAAGGAGGCAGAAAAGAAATGAATGAAATGTTAGAAAAATTATCAGAGAAGAAAAAGAAGAGGAAAGACGAGGCAAAAAGAAGGTAAAATAGAAGGTAAAAATAGAGGGTAAAATAGAGGGTGCTAATGAAGATCAGAATAGCTAAGGATATGAAGAGATTGCCTTTTGTTGATTGCAGAAATTACGGCATTTCTGAGAAGAAGATTATGACTCTGTAACATATTTAATGCTATAGCAAATATTATCCATAAAATTGATATTTTTCGACTTAATACTTTTAAATCCTAATTTTATATCAGTTTTGTGAATTTTTATTATGAAATTTATTGATTTTGAATTTAACTCAACCTATAGATTTTTCAGAATGTAGGTTTTTCCGATATTAGATTGTATAAAATATATTTCTAGGATTACCTCCTACTTCTGTAATCTGTAACTTACCCTATATGGCGAGGTATAAATACTGGATTTTCGTGTGAACTTGCTTCCAGTTCTAATACAGTCTGCAAATACCCCATTTGTATATGAAGATATATATTGTCTTGTTTAATGATTTGCCTTTTTGTATTTATTGATACCTGTAAACTCTCACTTTTTCAAATTTGTTTCTTCTTAGTTTTATCCTTTTCTTAAATATATCTTATTTTCTTCAGGAATATGGCTTAAAATTTTATCTTTAATAATAGTTAAAAGTATTGATTTCTCAACTCCCACTGCCATACCTCGTATTCTATCATCGTCTTTTTCCCGATGTCTAATTATTTCGTAGTTAGTCGGTTTTCAACCTGTATTCTCAAAATAAGTATGTATCTCTTCCTTTGAAAACCCATCATGTCCATCAAAATTTGGAAAACTTTATGAAATTCTGTCGGAATTGTACAGAGTCTAGTAAGATATAGTTTTTCCTCCTGTTGCAGCCACTTCTTTTTTCAAAAGCTTTAATTCACCTTCTACATCTACAATGTGGTGAAAAGCTTTATGGCTGTATATGAGATCGTATTTTTCAGTTGTATTCTCAAGGAAGCCTTCATCATAAACAAAAATATTATCTGCTGAAAATTTCTCTTTATTTCTTAAACACTCTCTCTCATACCTCTGAACTGTCTACGCAGTCTCATCTTATTAAAAATGTTTTTGAAAGAAGATAGCCAACATACACATCGCCTGCACCTATCTCAAGTGCCTTATCTCAGAATGGCTCTCTCTCCTTACAGCTATCCAAAATAATCTCTTTTATATCTTCATTCTGTATTTTGTCTCTGTGAGTATTCCACCTCTTTGCTACTGTGTCAAAATAATTTTCTTTCATAATATAATTCCTTTCCATATTTAGCCTTAATTATTTACAAAATACTCATAATAAAGTCCATTATTCAATTATAATATTTCACAGATATCAGGTGATAATCTGCCATAGTTAATAATAATTATCTATCTGTTCAAGCTATCTCTGCCTGACACACAAACTATAACTTCCATAAATATCACTATCCTTAATATTTATCTACCTTAGTACTGTATTATAACCTATATTACCTCATAATTCCAATATAGTAAAAATATACATAATAGTCTCATGTCTAATCATATTCTATTATATTAGCGAACAATTTTATTTTATCATATAGAACATCAAGCCGAAACAAATTAACACTTTTTAAGATAAGTTAATTAAAACAAAAATTCGGAGAAAATGATACACAATTGAAAGGAATTAAAAATGAGAAAGAAAACTTTAGGACTCTTGTAGGAGCATTAGTAACAACATCTGTTTTAGCAGGCTATCACGCAAAGGGAAATAATATGACTCCTGCAAAAGCTGCCATAATAGAAACAAGAGCCGATAAAATGAAAGACGGCGATAGGGATGAAAGATAAGTCCGATAAGATGATGGAAGATGATATGAAAAAGGTAAGTCTGACGACTGATGATGAAGGATGATGACAAGATGATGAAGGATAAGTCCGATAAGATGATGGATGGCGATATGAAAATGGACAAATCCAATAAAAATGAGAAGAAAAAGCTGGCAAGAAAATGAAGATGAAAGAAAATAACGGCAAGAAAATGAAAAATCTGACAAATGATGATGAAGGACAATATGAAAAAGATAAGTCCGATAAGATGATGCAGGATGAGATGAAAGACTCAAAGAGTATGAAGAAAGATAGAATGATGAATAATAAAGAGATGTATGACTTTACCCTCAAGGACTTAGCTGGTAATGATTATAAGCTTTAGCGATAACAAGGGCAAGAAGGTTTATATGAAGTTTTGGGCTTCATGGTGCTCTATCTGCCTTACCGGTCTTGAAGACCTTGACAAACTTGCTAGGCGAAAACAATGCACTTTGAAATAGTTACTGTAGTTGCACCGGGAAGAAACAGGAAATGGATAGCTGCTTTTCAAGAAATGGTTCAAAAAGAATTAGGTCACAAAAACCTCAAGGTGCTTTTTGATGAAACAGGAGAAGTTACTGAACATTATGGTGTAAAAAGTATATCCTACCTCTGTCTATGTAGGAAGCAACGGAACCGATACTACTGTTAAAAGCTGGACATAATTCAAATGACGATATAAAGGATACAATCAAAAACCTTAAATAATTTAATTCAAATTATTTACAAGCCATCTTGCAAAATACCTCAATCAAACTTGTCCCCTAATTCTAGTATTTGCAGATGTGTATTAGATCTTACACCTTAGCTCATAATAACATCACTTCTATATACGAGCTGTTATGGCTAAGGCTTGCTCAAAATCAAGCAGGAAGGAAAATATATATGAGTAAAAAAATAAATTACTTTTGGATAATACCTATATTTTTGCAGCAATTGCTTTTATACTTAACTGCAAGTGGGTTTAAAAAGCAACAAGAGATACAAGCCGCAAATAAAATAGTGAAGCAAAATAAAGTTAAACATAAAAAGGAACATGATGAATAAATCTGATAAAGTAAAAGAAACTCCATCTTGCCGGTGGCTGTTTTTGGGGACTTGAAGCATATATGCAGAAATTAAACGGTGTAGAAGATGCCATAAGCGGATATGCAAATGGAAAAACCGAAAAATCCAACCTATTATAGATTTACATACAAGTGGTCATCGTTGAAACAGTAAAGGTAATATACAAACCTGAAATTATCAGTCTTGAAGACTTACTCACACATTATCTGAGAGTTGTAAATCCTGTCAGTGTGAACAAACAGGGAAATGATGTTGGTACACTAGTATAGAAGCGGTATATACTATACCGATAAAAATGACAAGAAAATAATTGATAATATTTTGAAAGAACAAACTAAAGCATGACAAGCCTATAGCAATAGAAGTTTTACCACTTAAACATTTCTTTGAAGCTGAGGAGTATCATCAGGATTATCTTGAAAAAAATCCAGGCGGCTACTGCCATATAGACCTCTCTCTCGCTGAGAAACCTTTGTCGCCTGATGAAGAACCTGTAATAGATGCCACAAAGTATCCAAGACCATCTGATGCCGAGCTTAAGAAAACACTTACTGACATCCAATATAAAGTTGCTGTACAAAACAAGACAGAATATGCATTTTCAAACGAATATTGGGATAATTTTGATAAAGGTATTTATGTAGACATTACAACCAAAGAGCCACTCTTTACTTCTACCGATAAATTTGAGTCAGGCTGTGGCTGGCCAAGCTTTGCTAAACCTATAGCTAAAGATGTGGTAAAATATATTGAAGATCGTAGTTTTAATATGATAAGAACCGAAGTAAGAAGCTAGAAGCGGTGACATACACTTAGGTCATGTTTTTGATGATGGTCTCTAAAAGAGCTGGTGGTAAAAGATACTGTATAACAGTGCATCTATTGAATTTATTCCATATGCAGAAATGGATAAAAGAGGCTATAAAGTTATTTAAAAATACTTAATAAAGTAAAAATAATACAAGTGTAAAAAGTGTAAAAATTGATTTGGGCTTGCTTGCAAAAAGAATTTATTAGCTTTTTGACAATCACAGTATAAAATAAAAATACAAAGGAAGTTAAAAATAATATGAAGAAGAAAAATTTTAGATCAATAGCCGCCATAATAACTACAGCAACTGCTATAATAGGCTGTGGTTCAGGTGGATGCTGCACCTGAGGTTTTTATGAGAAATAACTCTCCGGATTCTGAGATTGAAAGCAGCAGTACATCAGGATATGGAAAAAATTCTATATCAGATGATATAATAAATTCTTCCATAAATAATAATAAGTGATATAATAACATTACGCAGCCATTTGATTACAATAACCTTTTAATGGAGATATGATGTATAATCTACTTATAGTTGATGATGAACCAATAATCAGAGCGAGGGATAAAATCTCTCGCCATCTTGTCTGAAATAGGAATAAGTGAAATATTTGAAGCCGGCAATGCTGAAAAGCGTGCCTTGAAATAACGAATAAAGAACAAATTGATATAATAATGCTTGATATAAATATGCCAAATACAGACGGGTTAATCTTTAGCTAAAAATGCTCAAAGAGAAAAACAAAAATTTTGCAATTATTATGGTTACAGGATACGATTATTTTGAGTATATGCAGACTGCAATAAGGCTTATCGTAGATGATTATCTGTTAAAGCCTGTAAACAAAACAGATATAGAACTTGTACTTAGACGTATGATTGATAAAATAGAAAAAATCAGACTTGAAGACAGGCTTTCGGAGCTTAGCGTAACAAGTGAGAGTATACTGTCCGGTGATAATTCAAGTTTTTAAAACAGTAAGAGAATATATGAATGAACACCTCTTTGACTCTGACCTCTCTCTTGGGTATATGGCTGAAAATCTCGGTTTTAACAGCAGTTATTTAAGTGGTATAATAAAACAGATATATGGTATTCCATTTCAGGAATATGTAACACTCAAAAGAATGGAACAGGCAAAAATCCTCTGTCTTTCCACTGATATGAAAACTATGAGATTGCAGAGGAAATAGGCTATGAAGATGTTAATTATTTCACAAACAGATTTAAAAGACCTTTGGCATTACTCCAAAACAGTTTAAGCAGGGGATGAAAACCAAATGAAAACTAGATTAAGCTTTTTCAAAATTACATGTAAGAACAGCTCTTACTTTTTGCTATTTTCCCTTTTTATAATAGCACTGCTTTCCGGCAGCATCTATCATTTTACCTCTGATATGCTGATTAAAGATGATGTAATGCGTACAAGGGCTATGGTCAACCAGACAGGCGAGTATATATCTTCCCTATCTTGAAAAACTCAGAACTTTCCAGCAACATAATAGCCGAGCATAAAGATATAAAAGGCTGCTCTTGCTAAGTCCTCCCCGAATCTTTGGAAACCATTTCTTCACTGATTTCTCTTGCAAAAGAAAGTGACAGCCGAATAAGCGTGTGGCTGTCATTTCTAAAAATGGTTTTGCAATCACAGTGACAGTGATATGTCTATGACACTCTCAGATGACATGATGAAGGAGGATTGGTATAAAAAGCCATTGCTTCTAATCGCATGCCTATGCTCTCAGAAACAGGACATAGTGCCTTTGCCACTGATAAAAAGCAAATGGACTATATCAGTATACAGAGAAATTATTGGTAAAAAAACAGCGAGCACCTCGGGCGTTGTGCTTATGGATATTTCATATAATTTTATAGAAGATTATATTAAAAACCTTGACCTCGGCAAAAGAGGCTATGTATATATTATGTCAGAATCCGGCGACATAATATATCATCCTGATGTTACTCGTATTTAGTGATATGAAAAAGGTGAAAGAACTTAAATCCCTTATGGATGGTGATATTAAAGACGGTAATGTGGTATATGAGGCTACTGTTAACAATTCAACCTGGAAGCTTTTTGAGTGGCTGCCGACAATGTAAAATTACTTCAAAAATAACTTAACCAAAACTATTTTTATTTTTGTCCTTTTTTTCTTGTATTACTAAGCATATTGATAGGTATAATTGCTTCTAAAAAGGCTGACAGTAAGCCTATTACCGAACTAAAAGCTTTGCTATAGATGAACTTGGATGAAAGATGGAATCATATACCATAGCTACAGGCATAAAAAGAAGTTACTGAGCTTGAAAATGAATACAACAGGCTCATAGACGAGGATAAAGGCTCTTACTGAAAATATTTCAAAAGAAGAAGAAACTAGAAGACAGTTTGAGCTTAAAATGCTGCAAAAGCCAAAATAAATCCTCATTTTCTATATAATACACTGGATACTATACTCTGGCTTCTGCCGAACTTAATGAAAATGAGGCTGTAGTCAAGGTAACCTCTGCACTGGCAGACTTTTTAAGACTGTCTTTAAGCACAGAGCTTGATTTTGTCACTCTTAAAGTAGAAGAAATAGAACATAAGAATTATCTTGAGATACAAAAATCAGATATGAAGATATGCTTTATGTACAGAAATAGGTGATGCGCGTAAGCTTGAAATGCCATGCACTAGCTCATAATCTCAGCCAATAGTTGAAAAATGCCATCACCATGGGCTTCGTCCAAAGGGATGGTGGTAAGATAAGAATTTCCTTTGAGAAATCAAATAAAGATATTATTATAATCGTAACTGATAACGGTAAAGGATTTGATACGAAAAATCAAAGAATGAGAAAAACAGCCAAGCCAAAGTAAGGCTTGGAGGAATCAGGCTTAAAATGTGAGACCATAGAATAGAACTCGCTTTGTGGACAAGGTTATGGTATAAATATAACCTCTGTCCCTGATAAAGGAACAGAGGTCAGGATAAAGGTCAGGAGAGGGAAATAGTCCTCTTTCCTGCCTATTCTGATTTATGGGTCAAAGGGTGTTCCCCTTTGAATCCCCACCGCCCGGAAACTTTTAAAAAGATATTGCAAAAAATATAATTTCCTGTTATATTGGTTTTAGGTGATATACCTCCTTAATGCTCTTAGAATAGTTATATTTTAATATTTTTAAGAAAGGAGGAAAGAGACTATGGAAAATATGAAAGAGTTTTTAAATATTATCTGGATGTTTATTCTGGATTAAGGTTAATCAACCTTAATACCAGTTTTGGTATGTATTTTTCAGAGAACTATAAAGCTGTTTTTAGTGTTGCAATAACTGCAACATGGCAGTTTATATTTATATTTGTTTTTCTTTAATTAATACATTTAATAATGTAAACAATTCTAAAGCTTTAGGAAGTTTATATCACCTATTAAAATATAATAGGGAGTTAAAATTAGTGCAATTGCTGTTTATAAATAGCTAATTATCCTTAATCGGATATTTCCTATTTTTAACAATAATTAACTTATTTACTCCCTATAATGTTAACAATATTAGTTTTAGCTCTTTATAATCAGGAAGAATAAGACAGAACATCTAAGATGTGTTGCAGCTCTTAGGGTTCTTCTCTATTATAGTTGACTACAAAATCTGTATATATATTTAACTATTTGAATATTCTAAACAGTTTTTAAACTCGTCTATATACCCTTTTAATTTGCCCAAAAATGAGTTTTTATATATTAATCCTATATTATTTCTATGTTTTTATATTTTTATTATTCTAGAATAATAAGGCTTTTAAATGATATAATATTAGAAGTTGTCGCTTCCCAAATCTGACAAAGAAATGGGGGTGAGGATATGCTCGACATCATCGGTCAAATTTTGGTTGCAGTCACGGTCAACTTGATCAGCGATCTAATTGGCAAATGGTTAGACTGTAACCATCGTGACAACTAGCCTACGAGACTTGCTCGGTCTCTGAAACGAGGAAAAGAGCCAAAGGAAGCTTCCGGATTCCTTTTGGTTCGTTTTAGTGAGCATGCTCTTCATCAGTCAAATAGTACATCTTGATTATACATCATTCTAAATCGTAATTCAAGTTCAACTCAATCAAATTTACATTTTTGTTATTTGAAAAATGTTTGTCAAAAATTTTAAACCATATCTTGATGTCATGATTTTCTACACAGTTAAGCCATTTAAGCCCATCATATATATATTCCATACCTTGCCGGAATATCGCTTTATCACTACCTTGCTATTACATATTTAACAAAGAAAGTATTCTTTAATTTTTGTTTACATTAATATCTTTTAGCTGCATCAAAACAAAAGTTATACTTACTTAGATTCTGAATTTATTACATCACTATACTCGAGTATCCATAATTGCATCAATTCTATATTCAGGATAGTGTTTCTGTATTTTATCCACCACATCATCAAATACTTGGTTTCTATCTTTAGCCTCAAAACTAACAACCAAAATCGAAGCGCACCGACTCCTCTTCCCTATTAAAATAAAAACCATGCATTTGAGAGTATATACAGATTCATCATTACAAGTTCTTCAATAGTATATTCGAATAGCAAATTTATCACTTGAATTCAAAAGAATAAATTCCTATTGCCGTAAGTACAACATTATGCTTTGAGTACACCTCCATTGCAATCTTCCTTGTCAGTCTATCAATTTCATCAGCAGTATATACATCCGGCACTTCTATATGAAGAGAACCTTGATAAACATCTGGTCCATAATCATGCAAAACAAGATCGTATGCTCCTTTTACTTAGGAAACTCCATAACTGTCTTCTATTATTTCCTGCGACATAGCAGGATCTCGCCTCCCCAATATACGGGAAAGTGTCTCTCAAACATATCTATTCCGGCTTTAACAATAAATACGGATATTACTGCACCAGATAGGCTTCAACCGAAATCTTAAAATTCAAATATAAAACTGCTGCCACAATGGTTGATGCCGATATCACAGCATCCATAGTTGCATCTGTACCAGAATTAATTAACGATTCAGATTTTACCATAATTCCCACCGTTTTTAACATAACGACCCAGCATTTTTTATCACAACCGCTACTGCAACTATTACAAGTGAAACAAGTTGAATATTCAGGTATTTCAGGAGTAATTATCTTCTTTACGATTCTACCATCAGTAACACCTGCATAAAGTATACATTCTGCAATTATCATAGCACTAGATACTCTACCCTGCCATGACCAAACGGATGTGCCTATGTCTGGTTCTTTCTTTTGAAAAGTTTAGCACCTATAATTGTAACAATCGAACTTGCAACATCAGATGCATTATTTACCGCATCGAGAACTATAGCTATAGAATTTGTTATTATACCAATAACTGCCTTAAAGACCGCAAGAAGCACATTGGCTATGATTCCAATTATACTTGTTTGAATTATCTTTTTATTTCTAAAAATCAGAATTATCCATTAATTTATTACTATCAAAGTCAGACATTTTATTTTCATCTCTTTGCTTTTTCATCCACTTCCAATCCCTCCCTGTACATAAGCTTAATATGTTTCGGAATATCCTGTGTTTCTATTACTCTACACTTATTCTTTATCTTTTTGCAAGCAGTTTTAACTCAATCAAAAATAATTAATATTTTATTCACCAATTAAGTAAAAGATTTTTAAGTTTAATAGTATATTATTAGCCAAAACCGGTTATGCAATACCGAATTATTTATTAGTTAGTCTGGAACAAGATTGTTACAAGGAGGTTTACTTATGATTTGGTCACTAATTGTTGGTGCATTTATAGGCTGGATAGGAAGTCTTATAACAAATAAAGACCGCCAGATGGGATGGATTAAAAATATATTAGCCGGGCTTATAGGTTCAGCTGTTGGACAGTCTCTCCTTGGAGACTCAGAATACCTGCTTAGACATGGCTCTCATCCCTTCCATAATTGGAGCTGTTATTGTAATTGCTGTATCATTTTTCTTCGGAAGACGATACTAAGATATTTGGAGATTATTTTTACAATAAAAATTAATGCTTACAAAGCCTGATTATTGCAGAATTTGTGGCATTTTATATAAAGTTTATTGTTTAGTTTTTCACCTTAAGGCTCTTAAGAAGTCTTCCTCAAGAAAATGCTCCATAAGCATACCAATGGCAAATCTTACAGTGTAGATATCCTTTGATTTCAGCCATTTTTTAATGTGCTCAAGGAGTTCTCACTCCTATCATAGTTTCCCTGTCTAATGTAGGTATTAGTTTTGAATTAAAGTCTCTATAGGTATCATCCTGCACGGTTCAAGCAATTCTATTCATAAGACACAAATATAGCCTTGCCGTCCACATATTCTCCAGGAAAATCTGATTATATTCCTCAAAGCCTCTCTCTCTCATTTTTCTTTGAGCCAGTCTTCGTCTTTTCCGATTACTTAAGGATATCTTTCTGAAGATGTCCATCAGTGATTATAGAGAACTTAGGATTTTCTTCTCATTAAGCACTATAATAAGCTTTACCGTCTTGCTCGACTACAGCTCTTTTAACCTTTTTAACTGAATATACCATTCTGGGCTCTTATGCTTAAATGCTCATATCATATGCTAGTCCTGCTTTCTTGCAATTCTCAATATCTACCTTACCATTATTTATAATAATAAGGTGCTTTCCCCATCTATAATCTGTTTAACCCTGACATTATGCTTTTTAAAATCCTAAACCCTGTCACAAGGTTAGGAACCAGGCAAGCGTAACAAGGAGACACTCAAATATACCTATATTCTTGTTATATCACACCACCAGATAATTCCACCAAGGACATAGTTCTGTATCTGGTCACTGGCAGAAATTTGGTGCAAGGTTACTACCTGTAAAATTGATATAAGCTATTGCAGATAGAAATCCTATCATAAGCGTGATAAAAACCAGAACAAAAATCATTCATTTTCTCATTCTCCTTAAATACATAATTAGCAGGTAGTCAAAAAGTATTTGACACCTGTATCGATATATTATTCAACTGCAAAATAGATTATAGTCTATATCTTTGCTTTTTCCCTGTCTTATTATCTCATATTCAGTAAGCTTTAAGCCTGCGTTCTGAAAATAATCTGATATTTCTTCCTTAGAGAATCCATAGATGCCCGTTAAAGTTAGGAAAATCCTTGTGAAGCTCAGGAGGAATTGTACAAAAATCAATGAGAAAAAGTCTTCCTCCATTAGCCATAACCCTTTTAAGCTTCCTTTTAGTTCCCTTCCACATCCACAATATGATGAAAAGCCTTGTGACTGTAGATGAGGTCATATTTTTCATCCGTACTGTCCAAATATTCTCACCATATATAAAAATATTCTCAGCTGAATACTTTTCTTTTATTTTGTAAAATTCTTCTCTCATACCTGATGAACTGTCGATGCAGTCTATTTTCTTAAAATGTTTTGAAGCAATACAGCCAACATCCCGCTCCTAGAACCCTGTTCCAAGTGCCTTTACCAAAGGTGCTGACTCTACTCCTATTTTTATAAGCAGGTCTTCTGCTAAAGCTTTATAGTATTTTCATTCTCTCTCAGGAGTATTCCACTCCTTAGCCACAGTATCAAAGTAGTTTTCTACATACTCATCCTCTCATAATTATTCAGCTATCAGGTAAAATATCAACATAGATAATTCTATTTTGATTAGCCTCACTTATTCAATCATATTGTAAATCAAGTCTTAATTATTATCAATATTCTTATCGAAATATTTGTAAATTATCCACCGAGCTATTGAGTCTCAGAAGAACATCGTACAGGCAAAGAGGCAAGAAAACCTCTATCTATCGCTAATATAGTGAGGTTATAGTAAGGGCAGAGAGGAAAATAGGTTCCTCTCAAATAAATTTTATCCGTCAGTTATTATAACTCAAAAGAAATAGATTTTAACAATTTTTAACCAATCAAATGTTTCATAGATTAAAGATTAAAGAAAACAAATCCAAATTAAATGTAATGCTTTATTATTTCAGGATCTTCTAATGTCCCTCAATAATTCTGCTAAGAATCATGTGTATCCTTCCCTAAAAGATTTAGCCTTTTCAAAAGCCTTACCTGACAGTCGTAGGGTCACTATCTGTTTTTGCCTGTCAATTTTCTTTTCCTCAGAAATCTTCTTAAATTTTGACAATTCTTCCTTGGTAAATTCGGATACTCATCATCTTTTGAGATTGCAATTTTTTGCATTTTAAAGCATCTGTATTGCTCGGAGTTGGTTTACTTTTAACATCAATATTTTCTAACCATTATAATATGCCTCCTTTTCAATCTTTGTAGCTAATCTTGCAGATATAATTCTAAAATTTAATTATACAATAATGTACTATATTTTACAATACATATTGTATTTTACTAATTACAGCATCCTCCACAGAAAATCAAATATACATTTTGAGAGCACTCATCCCTGCTAAAAATCCACTTTAGCCATTACGAAAGCACATATTTAGGGAAGCTGTCTTTATATGCTGTATATACTCCAAATTCTCTGTCTCTGGTGGCCCCATCCCCACAAGATAAGAAATCCGGAAATAACGGCAAAAATATGTATCGGTTCTCGATTATACCTGATAAAAATATCGAGCAATCTGCTCTCGACTAGACCCGACAGTACCATGGTGTATATACCACACCATTACTTTCAACTCGCACTTTGATAGAGACACGCCCTTAAAGGTATCCTCCCACTCACGACCACAGCTCCCATCATCTTTTACATTGTCATTTTAGAGTCCTTCAGATGGCAGCACATCACTGCCGTCTTCCATATAAGTCTCAAACTTGCCTACCACTTCGACGTCCGTACTATCCTTTGGACGAAAGCTGTCCTCTGCTGCCTTTAGCTTATCCCTGTAGCAAATTCCATTCCCTGGCTGCGCGCATCCCGCCGCATCCGAGATGAAGCAATAGCTATAATACTCTTTTCTAGGCTCTATACAGTAAGCAGACAGATACCGCCCCCTCTCATCTTAACTGTCATCTTTCGCGCTTCAAACTGGCTGGGACTCCGTCATCTGGCAGATGCGCTGTAGCATACATCATGCGGCCGCTTCCATTGTCGAAGGTCATAGTCAATGCCGTCAATGACTTCTGCTCTCTGGCTTCTTTAGTTTTGCCTCAAAATCAGAGGCTGCCCTAAGACTTGGCCATTCTGAGTTACTATCTGGCTTCCTGTACTCGAACCGGAAGAACTAGGGCTTCCTGTTCCAGACTTTTTCTTTCATCCTCCAGCTCTTAACCTGTTCATCTCATTTCCTTATTTACCTGATTACTTATAGCCTGTTCCACAGCATTTTGCTTCTGCATTTTGGTACTGGCCTGATCGTTGCCGCAGGCTGTCACCATAATAATAAACGCTAAGGGCAAGCAGTGTTACATTCTCTTTTTCATATAAAGCCTCCTCAGTCTCATTAAAGCATACTTTTGTGTTTAAAAAGTGCAAATCAACCTTTATCTTCCCTATTATAACACAGATGAGCTGCCACCATATCAGCAGCCACAATGGTTGAGCTTCTACAGGGGTAGATACTGAAAATCGAAACAAGCATCTCCTATAACCGCACAAACCACAGATAAGGATGCTGAAAAATAACTACCCCTTAAAAGTTCTTTATAAGCCTCATTGCAGAGAGTGCAGGGAAGATAATGAGTGCAGATATGAGGGAGGAGCTCTACAAGATCATCCCAAAGCTAATTTATAATCACAGCTATAATTATAGCTATAAGAAGATTATATCTGTCTGTCTTTACTCCTGTTGCCTTTGAGAAATTCTCATCAAAGGTCTACTGCAAAGAGTCTGTTGGGAAAATAGCACAAAGAAGACCATTATATGCATATGCTAATACAGATAAGAACTACTTCCTTACTTAGGGTGAGTTGAAGTTGAACCAAAACAGGGTAGTGAGCAGACATCTCCTGACACATTGCCCTTGATGTTAAATAACATGTCTATAAGCATGCAGCCTATTGCAAGTGCTCCCACCGAGAGCAGTGCACAACCGCATCTCCTTTTATTGAGCTGTTCTGCCCTGTCTTTAGGGAGGAAGATAGTTGTCAATTATTGTGACAGGCAGGATGATAATCATTTTCATCCGTAATCCTATGACATTTGCTACGTTTTCAGTACCAGTTAGTCACAGATATGAAAGTCCATCCCCTATGTATGAAAACCTCTTTAAGAACCAAGCATGCCTAGTAATGAGGAACACAGTGCCATGGCACTCCTACTATAAAATGCATAGATTACAAATGGAAATTGAAGATAGTACTGCAATTTTTTCTAAAAATTTCTGCCATAATTTCTCCCTCTATCTCCGAGACTTTCTCTGCATCGCTTTTAGATAATCCTTCTTACTTCAAAGAAAAGCTGTCCACGGCTTCCCAAGTGTGAAGAACATTTCCCTGCCTCATTCTCTATTGCCATAGTCGTGTGAAACCATAATTATGGTCCTACCACTGATTTAAATCACTTATAAGTCCGTAAAACTCGCTGCATCACCTTTGGATCAAGCCCACTCTGCAGGCTCATCAAGGAGGAGGAGCTTGTCAGTTGCACAGCGCCCTTGCAAGGAGTACCCTCTGCTGTTGTCCACCCGAAAGATTGCGGTAGCATTTTCTTCTTAAGATCCATAATATGAAGCCTGCTCGAGATTTTCCTCAGCCCTTAGCTTGTCTTCTTTTCTGTAAAATACTCTGCTCCTATCCTTGAGATTGCCTGACAACACAATTTCCCAGACAGATGCAGGAAGTCCTTTTGTGCAAGACTTTGCTGCGGAAGATAGCGCTATTTCATAGGGAAGAGACCATCACCGTGGTAATTTCTCCAGATACCGGTTTCATCAGCCTCAAAAAGAGTCTTCATAAAGGTGGATTTACCTGCCCCGTTTTCCCCTATTACATATAAACTAATCCCCTTCTCAACCGTAAAATTAATTCCTGTAGCTAGAGCTGATCCTTATAACCCAGCTCAAGATTTTTTACAGTTATAAATGCCATTATTTTTCTCAAATCTATAATAAAAATGTGTCATCATCTGCAAAATACAAGAAAAATCCTGCTTTACAGGATTTCTTTCTTCTCTGAGGCCACAAACCCAGAAACCATCTATCTGCTAAATACAATCCAACTGCCTTTTATCTCAAATAGCAAAGGCTTTAGCAATGCCGTAACACATTTTTCAAATACTACGTAAGCGCTGAAGCAAGAGCCTTTTTAAGTTACTCTCCATAATGGAAAGATAGGTCGCACCATTTGCTATATCATCATTTGTAACTGACTGCATTGAGTTAAGTACAACTATATTCTGGTTTTTATCTTTAGTAGTCTCAACTATCTTCTTTGCTATCTTCCCAGTCAGAATTCTCTATAACAAGAACACTAGCTTAAGATCGTCTGTCTTTTTGCAAGGAAGGCTACTGTCTCAAAGCTTGCCTCAGTCTCTGCTATCAGCCTACAAAGGCTACTGTAGTACTGAGTCCATAATCATCCACAAGATAACGGAATGGGAATCTATCACCAAAAAGTACTGTCTTTACCTTAGCCTTTTTAATGGTTGCAAGGTATCTTGAATCAAGATCTCCAAGCTGGCTGTATAATCTACTGCTGTTCCCATACATAATCCTTGTTCTCAGGGTCTATAGTCTGAAGCTTCTCTGCAAGAGTATTTACAAGAGCTGTAGCGTTTCTCAGTGAAAAGCCATCAGATGCTCGTCGCCTGTCTCTTCTTCGTGGTATGAGTCGTGGTCTGCATCTTCGTGATCGTGGTCTTTGTCTTTATCCTCGTGATCATAGTCTGCATCTTCGTGATCATGGTCGTGCTCATCCTCTTCCTGCATACCTTCCACTACTTCTTCAGGCTTTACATACCTAGGGTTTCAAGAAGGTTTACCACCTGCATCTTATCGTTTTTGCTCTCTTTAAGTGCGATCATCAACCCAGCCGTCAGACTCACCACCTACATATACAAAGGGTCACAGTTTGCAATCTTTTGCAATGTCCTCAGCAGTAGGCTGGTAGCTAGTGGAGGTCAACACCCTTATCTAGGAGGTAGGTAATCTCGTAATTGTCCTTCTTATCTCCAACCAACTGTCTAATCCAGTCATACTCAGGAAAATGGTACACACTACACTAAACTTCATTGGCATCATCAGTCTTAGCCTCACTTTTTGGTACTTGCATACTTGAAACAGCCGCACTGCTTGTATGGATGTTACTGACTTTGTGCTTGATTTTGTCTCAGTCCCTCGTCTTAGAACAGCCTGCAAATATTCCGCATACTGCTACATGCCCAAAGCTGTAAGCATAATAACTCTTTTCTTCATATCTTCTCCTTTTATAACTTTACATAAAGATTTTTGCAACTCAGTCGCTAATATTACAAAGGATAAAAATACTACTCTTTTTGTATATTTGTCAAGAGAAATTTTGCAAATTATTTGCAAAACTTGTTGTATGTTATATATAGCAAGAACTGACAGCTGTATTTAATCTATCAGTCCTTGATATTATCATAAGAACTATTGTCTTATATTTTATTCTTCTTCATTGGCTTCATAAAAATCATTATAGTTTTTGCAATTCCTACAAACATAGGGCAAGTGGATTTTCCTTAGGGCAAACAGAGGAAAATAAAATGGCGGAACTCTTATAGCTCCTCGCTTATCAAAAAGACCTTTTCATATAAGGTAGCAGGAATCTTTTCCTTTTGTACGAAAAACTTCTGGCACCATAGAATGTACCTTCTTCCAGTTCTTCTCCACAATATTTACACTGTTTCTCATTCATAATTAATAACCTCCTCCCCTGTATATGGATAGTTCCAAAAATCTAAGAACCATTGATATGCTGCTATGTCATCATTCCAGGAAGATATCTCCCTGCCTCCACAAGCGTTATTTTTACATCAGCCACTCAGCTATGGTATCGGCAGCACACCCCTGTTGCATACTTGTCCTGATAAGTATAGTCAGGTGTATCCACCCAGGCTGTGCCTGCTATATCGACATGAAGCTAAAGGCTTTTTCTCTGGCAAAACCTCTAATAAATAGCCCCCGCAGTTATAGTTCCGCAGAATTTTCCACCAAGGTTCTTGATATCGAGCTATGTCATTCAAGCATCTTCTCATACTTTCTCCTGCCAAAAGGTATACGGGGCATCTTTTCTCCTGTTTTTAAGAAGCTCTGTAAAACTCTTCCCACATCTCATCAGAGTCCGTTACCCTCCTCCCATGGTAAAGCCTATACCCTGACTACAGCACCTGTAGAGTTGCGATCATCAAGTACACCTTGTGGCCTTTTCTATTTCTTACGGCATAGGGTGACTGCATCTGCAAGGATGAGCCTCCTCTGCATGCATCACAGACTTCTATTGTTCTACCACTGTAGGATGTGGCACATCTCCATCCACATAGCTGTCAGGCGCAATCTTGTTCCTCAGCTGTTGGCACAATGGCAATTACATTCACCTGTAGCCTTTAGCTTTGCAGGATAGTCTATCACCCACAACTGCTGCCGCACTGCCGTTATCTCCCTTATGCCTGCCGCACTGTGAAGGCTTAAGGCGGTAGCCCTCCTGTATCTACAGTTATTCCTTTGCCCACTATGGCAGGTATTTTCCTTAGACTTAGGATTACCCTGTATCTCAGCACTCACAAGGTAAGGAGGGAAGGCACTGCTTCCTCCTACCCACAGATTCCACCCATTTTCAAAGCTTCCTAAGCTCTTCTTCATCAATATCTCAGTTTCTGTGGCTGTATCCTCACAAACTCGGCTATTCCTCTGTAAACTCTTTGGGGTGAAGGTAGTTTGACGGAGCATTACCTATATCTCTTGCAAATATAATGCTGTCACTTATTATCTCTGCCTTCTTTAGAAGAGGGCTTATGTCAGGTTTGTGCCTATCTGCCTACCTTAGCCTCTTCTATCTTAGCATCGCTTTTGTAGCTCTCTTTTTGCCTTTATGGATAGATAAATCCCCTTCATAAAAGTTTACAAAGCTGTCCTTATTAAACTTTAAGTTCTCTACATTGAAGCTGTATTCACTTATCTCATATTTTTAAGTTCATGCAGGCCTTTGCAGTATTCCATGAGTAGGCTCTTTTGCATTTTCTTTTCCAATCCCGACCAAAAGGACCTTTTATCCTTTTCAGAGGCAGCAAAAATGTATCCACCCAGCCTGTAAAGACAGTCCCAACTTTCTCTTCATAAGGATAGCCCTTTTTCCTTACTTTTTACAAAAATAACCTCTGTATTTCCTACATTTCCTAAGACTACGCTCATCTATTCCTCCTCAAAATATCTCAACCACAGTATCTATCTCATCCGGAAGCGGATAACAATCCCTGCGTTTGGCGACAAGAAGAAGAATGAGATGCTCTGAGAACTCCTTTAAGTTCCAGTAGAAGGTTCTCATCTATAACGGAATTGTCCTTTACCAGACGCATCTTCTCTATCTTTCCAGCTAGAGTTTAGGCAGGCAGATTGCTCCTGCCTGTTCTTCCATTACATCGCATAAAATGTGCCCTTTTCTTGTAAATCTTCCCCATTCAGGCTTTGGAAGCTCTGCGTATCCGCAATCATATATCTTCTTCCATTTTGCTTCATCCACCTGCCTACTTCTTCAAGCGTATGACCACGGATTCTACCGGAATCCCCACCCTATTGTAATTTCCTACATTTGAAAGAGGTTTCCTCCCTTGCTCACACATCTCTACAAGCATTCTTATAACCATCTTAGCTGATTTATAATGCTTATCATAGGAGCAGTAACCCCAGTGGTTGTGAAGGGTTATGCAGGCTTCCCAGGAAGAGGATTCCTGCCACATCCCTTATTCCTTCCAGGTGGTACTCATCTGCTCCAGGGAAGCAAAGTCGCCTGAGTAGGTAGTAGGCTCGAGTGTCTTAATAGAGCCTGCATCCTCTGCACTGCCCTCAAGACGGTTGTCAACTATGATGTGTGGCTGGATGGAGCGAACCACTTTCCATAAGTTCCTTAGCTTTCCACTTGCTCGCTTTTCATATCTCCATAAGAGAGTCAAACCATCAAGGTCTAAGTGACCGTAGTTGGTAGAAGCTCTTTTATCTGTCCAAACATATGAGTCAAGGTAGCGGTCAAAGTTTCTGTTTTCATTACTGTATTTTTCATTATTCCTCATTGGATGGGTATATCGCTCGTAATGAGGGAAGTCCTCGTGTCTCCAGTCAATTATTGAATATAGTCCTACCTTTATTCCTCTGCTCTAAAAGCTTCCAGAACTCCTTACAAGGTCTCTTTGCAAGGAGCATCTATAGAGGTAAAGTCAGTGAGTTTACTGTCATATAGGCAGAAGCCATCATGATGCTTTGCAGTAAGGACTGCATTTCATTCCTGCCTCTTTAGCAAGCCTTGCCCATTCTTTAGGGTTGTAGTTTTTCAGCATAAAATTCATCAAAATAAGGCTCATACTCTTCTTTAGGGTATTTCGTATACGCTTCTAACCCACTCACCTCTGGCAGGAATAGCATATAAGCCCCAGTGGATAAACATTCCAAATCTTGCGCTGTTGTACCACTTTGTACGCTCTGTTCTACTCTTTAATGACCTGATTCATAGTTCTCCTCCTCTAAATATCCGCATATTTTAAGTAACATATCTGCTGTTCCCACATTGTAGCCTGCAGTTGCGTAAACTCCCTTCCTTCCTTATCACTACACAGATAAGAGGGTATAGTCCCGGTTCAAGGTAGAGCTCTCTGGCAAGCTTTCCTGCCTCTGTATCAAAGCTTTCAAAAAGGATATCCCTATTGCAGAGGCTGTCCACAACCCTTTTAATATTAGCATCTTCCAGCTCATCTTCTGATTTTAATCTACCAGATAAACCTTTGTTTTAAGACTATTAAACTAGTTCTCTTTTTACCATAAAGCTCATTTATATATATGCTCTGTAGGTTCTGCCTTTGCAGAGAGCCAGATAAAGATAGCGTTATTATCTTTTTGTAATTTCCTTTTATCGAGTCTCTTTTTCTTATCATTTCAAAAACTATATTTCTTATAGGTAGTCTGACAGCATCGTCACTTATATCCGCCTCATAAAAATCTACTGCCAGTTTAGTTCTCTCTCCTTCTCTTACTTCTGCAATAGCTGATTTAACAAATATATTTCCACTTTTGAGCCTGTTACTTGTTATAAAGCCTGTAGATTCCAACATTTAACTCTAATACATTTTTCATCCTTCTTAGCTCCTCCTAAGTCTAAATCCAGAGGAGGAAGTCTCCATCAGCAAAAACCGAAAGACTAAAATTTTCATAATAACTCCAGTTTACATTTGAGTTGCAAAGACTAACTCCAAGCTTCCCTTTTGACTCTCCTTGGATAATTCAACAGCAATAAATTCACCATCAGATAAACTTCCATTGTCTTATCCTTAGGATTTAACCTTGAAGGGATACCAAGGCTCTAGAAGTTCTATAAAAATTACTCTTTTTGATTTTTGCTTGCATAACCACTCTGTAAAGGCACCATAAGCAGTGCTATAGAGTTGAATACTCAAATTCAGGCTTTTCTTTAAGTAAAGTATCAACCTCATTAAATAAAGTCCTAATCTCACCTATGTCTGATACCTTGGCATCCTAAATTTCTCAGATAAATACTTCCTATAAAGGCACTATTTTCTCAAGTCCACCCTTGGACAAAGAATGTACTTGTAAAAATTTCTTCAGGATACTTTTTCAAAGCAGACTACCGTCTGTATAAAGACAATGCTCAAAAAGTGTCTCCTGCCTCAGTATCCTGATAATCCTAGGAAGAAGATATTCAATCATTTTCACCTTCCATTTATCAGAAATCTCTCTATTTTCAGTAATAAACCTCTCTAATTCCCTCTGAGTTTTTCACAAGACTTAAAAAGTGCCGAGGTGAGAAGTTTTTCATCCTCTCTTAAACCGTTTGGTTGTCCACTCAGCGGTTTCTTCGTTAAATAAGCTGTCTTCTTTATATGCCCCTCTTCCCCTGCCTCAGCCTTTCTTCTTTCATCTGAACTATTGTGGTTTGCTGCTGTCTCAGTCTTTACAGGATTCTCAAGGCTTGGCGCTCTCATAATAAATGAGCCTCAACCTCTTTATATCCATCTGATCTAAGTTTTAATTCTACTTCTGTAGTTTTACCTGTATCGACTAAGACTTCACCGTAAGTACCATCCTTATAAGCTGATATTATAAGGCTGCCACTGCCTGTTTTAAGCCTTGCTTTACCCATTATTATCGGTGCAGGTAACAGCTATTTCTCCAAGTACACTATAGTTTATTACCTTAAAATACACCTTGGTGCTAGGAAAAAGACTCCACACTTTTCATTTACAACCCTTACAGACATTTTCTTTAGCTGGAGCATAGGTACTTAGGACATTTTACAGCAACGAGGATTCCATCACCTTCATTCACATCCTTTTCAAGTTCTGGATTATAGCATCTTGCGTGAACCATCATAGCTCTTTTTAGAAGCATTTAGAACCAGCCCTGATTTAACTCATCCTCCGGCTCACAGGCACCGAGGAGTACCATTTCCCGTCACACCATACCTCGACCCAGGCATGGTTATCACTCGCAATGTGACCAAAGCGGTACATAGACCTGTCTTGCAGGTATACCTGCACTTCTAAAAACAGAAACCCCAAAGGTAGACTCTTCACCACATCTTCCATAAGTGTTGTTGTACACTGTTATCGGATTGGCTGTTCTTCCATCTGTAGACCTGTAGGTTACCTTTGATGAGCACCAGTAATTTTATCTCTATCACAGCCTCTTTCATAGTTTTGCCCTTAATAAGAGACTTCACCCAATTATAAAACCTCTGTTTTCTACGATGTCTTCATTATTTATCCTTGCAAAGAGAACATATTCTGCAAACATTTCTTCTATTAACCTTCCCTTAAACTCCCCCTCATTAAAGAGAAAAACTCCATGTTTTGCAAAATCAAGGAAGGTCTCTATCTTGTAGTCACCTATATCACTGTAATGGCATATAGGCATATAAATAATTCAGTCCCTCCATAACATCTGTATCTTCAGTTTCTTTTTAATTTTTCAAGTTCATCTTTTTAATAAAGTAAGACCTAATTCATTGTATCCTATAATCAAGCCTCTCTTCTATCTTTTTATTAAATTCTTTTGAAAAACCATCACTTTCCTCCTGTTTCAAAATCTTATAATTCTTTTAGCACATTTACAGCCTTAGCTATCTCTTCGGCAGAAGTCTCATATATCATATCTCACTAAGAGAGGCAGTCCCACATTTTACCTCTTCTCTTCTATATATCATTTGCTGTCTATTGCCTTTTTTACCTGACATATGATAGTTGGTTCCACCTGTTATTTCATATACTTTTTCTAATAGCATCAGCACTCCACTCCTGCTCCCTATCAGTATACTAATATCTTCTCCTGCCTTTTCAATTAATTCGCTTTATAAGAGTGCCCTTCTACGCAGTTTCCTTTCTGCCCTGATGTAAGGATGGTATCAATACCAGTTCTATAGCTTTACTTAGTGCCTCAAATGGTTCTCTGCACATATCAAAGGCTCTAGTAGTACAACCTTAGTATTCCCTGAAGCACGAGTAAATCTTTTAAGAACCTCTTCATCCAAGTCACCATCTGGAGTTAGGGGCTCCAAATTACACAACTCCATCAGCTCCTTCATCCGCACAAAGCTTTAATTGAATCACACATTTCTTCTATCTCATCATCATTATAGCAGAAATCTCCGAATCTGTCTCTTATCAGTAGATAGATTGGCAGGTTAGTGTTTCCAAACTCCTGCCTGAATAATGTTAAACTTGGAGTAGTTCCGCCTATTACAAGATTGGCACAAAGCTCGAACCTGTTTGCACCGCCCTTTTCACCGTTTATTGCTGATGCGAGCCTGTCTACGCAACATTCAATATATAATTTTCCCATATTCATCCTTTCACCGCTCCAACCAGTACACTTTACAAGATGCTTCTGAATCAGAGGATAAGAAGCATAACAGGAGGGATGCTACTACTATTGTAGAATATTTAAGAAGTTCCGACATTCCTGAAGTTTTAGCTACTGCAGAAGCTATTGCCCACCTTGGTCAAATCCACCTTATTCTGAATAAGTATTTCTTTCATTACTATGGTAAGTGGCTGAAGCCCTTCTTTGTAGAGATAAAGCATTGCGTTAAAATAATCATTCCATTTTTGCAACTCCATGGTAGAGTACAAGAACTGCAATTATTGGCTTGCTAAGGTGCGATTACCTTCATCATATACTTAAAAGGTGTACAGCCATCCATCTGAGAAGCCTCAGTCAAAAAGCTCGTCAGGAATGGAATTTACTATATAGGGTCTGCAGATTATCATATTGTAGGGTGAGACATAGCTGTGAGGTATTATCATAGCCCACCTTGTATCCATAATGCGGAGGCTCTTTACAAGGATGTAAGATGGCACTATACCACCGCTAAAGTACATAGTAGAAAGATGAAGAACATAGCCACCGCACCTCTTGCCCTAAACTCCTTTCTTGAGAGTGGGTAGGCACGAGTATTGTCATTATTATAATAATATGCAGTTCCTGCAACCAGATAAAATATAGAGTTGGCAAAACCCGAAAAGTATCTTTGCATTCTGAAATACCGCCTCATATCCTCTTAGGGTAGGCTCTACAGGAAGCAGTAGAACTCTTCCGCTAATAACTGCCTGAGGGCTGGAAAATGAGGCTGAAACCACATAGATAATCGGATAAAGCACTATCAAAAATATTGCTGTAAGCACTCACATAGTTAGCAACTGTAAATGTCTTGTCACCCTATGCCTATGTATCTGAATTTTTGTATTTTCCATTATATCACCTCTTTATAAACTATTCTCTGTAATCTTCTTGCATACCCTATTGACTATTACAAGAAGTACAAATGACACAACTGACTGGAAGAGTCCGGCAGCCGTAGAAAATCCGACATTGGAGTTAACTACACCCACCTTGTACACAAAGGTTGATATAACCTCAGATACTGAAGCATTTAGAGTTTTGCATAAAGGAATACCTTGTCAAGACCTATACTCACTATGCTTGCACAGTTAAATATCAACGATGATTATTATAGTTGGCAGGATTGCAGGGTATATCTATGGGTCTTCTCTGCCCTGTTTGCATGTCACTATAGACCGCTTCCTGTAGTTCTCTTGCCTCTCGAAAGCGCTGCAAGGCAAATGATAGAAGCATAGCTCGCAGACTGCCATACCACTCCATACATAGAGATGCCTAAATATCTTAGGGGTCACTAAAAGAAAATTAATCGGAGAAAATCTAACTTCTGTGTAAGACATTGATAATACTCGCTTCTAAGTGCTCATCTGCATCATCATCACCTACAAGTACAACTATGGATATGAAGTATGGTGCATAAGTAACCATCTGCTACAGCCTTCTTGTATCTCTTTGCCCTCATTTCATTGATTCCTATCATAAAGCAGGATGGGTACAGGAATGAGCTAAAAATGAATATATACCGAGAATCAAAGGGTGTTCTTGATAACCAAACACTACTTGTTGAAGTCTAGGAATTGTTTTAAAATATCTCAGGTCCACCCATTCGCTTCCAAATATACCCTTCCTATGGAAAAGGTCACTAGAAAGGCAAGGACTATACCTGCCATAGAATATGGCAACTATTATCCGCATAAATGATTGGAATGGCTATAATAACTCCAAAACTGCCAGTTTGCAGACTTGTTTTGTTACTTTTACGCGCCATAGTACTATTTTGTATCATTACTGCATAGATTCCTTTCTCTAACACATTAATCAAAATGATGCAGCGCCAAAAGATAATAAATCATCTTGCAGTATTAGACACAAATTCTATACTTTTAGCAGCCTTATCATCAATTTTTCAGGTAAGCTTCTCAGATACTTAAGGAAGCTGTCCAAAGTGCGGACAGCTTCCTTAATTTTATCTGCCTATATTTCAGGCAAAACACTATTTAGTCTGTCTGTCATACGCAGTCTGGTATGTCTTTAAGATTTCTTCAATTCCGGCCCTTATTTACAGCATCCTTGTAGCTATCCTCAGCGTCTATATCCTTGGTTCCTGTTATGAAGGCTACTGCATTCTCCTCCATAATCTTCTCAAGCTCGCTGCCATTGTAGAAACAGCTGTGCTTTCCTCATCTGTAAGCTTTAAGCTCTGAGAGGTTAGAAGCTTTGTGTTATTGCATATGGCTCGTAAAGGTTCTTTGAAGTATCAAATAAGAGTTTCTCAAGTCCTGCAGGTGAATAAGGGTCTACGTTTGGATCAACTGCCTGTCCAAGACGGTATGAAGCAGGAGCAACTCTAGGTCTACATCCTGCCAGTCTATGGTTCTGAGGATCTGATGAGTGAGGTTAAGTACTTCATAAAGCGCTGGCTCGCCGTTTGAGCCAACCTTTCCCTTGGGGTTAAGTGCCCAGTCTTTCCTTCTTCAGCACCATACTGAGAACAAAGGTCACCTGTCGGACTATTATAGAAGAAGTCTACCCAACGCAGAGCTGCTTCTACATTTTTACACTTATCTGTTACACAGAACCGCCTGAGTTAAAGCCTGAATTGAGAATAGTCCAGCTATCTGAGTTCCATCAGGTCGTCTAAGAGGTGCTACAGGTACATAGTTCTATAAAAGCTCGTTGTTGCTCTCAGGGTCTATGATATCTGAGTTAACACCTGCTGTAAAGAAAAGCACAGGAGCATCTGCCTGATTGGCAAGGGTTCTAAGCTGTTCACTTGTCTGTGTGAAGTTACCATCATAGATAGCTCCCATCTTATACAGCTCGTTCATATACTTAAGACCTGCCTTATAAGCATCTGTAACAGCTACAGTTTCAACCTTTTTTGTTTCATCGTTAAGGACTACATAGTCTCTTGCACTAAGGGTTGCGGACTACTTGGTACAAAGGTAAATGAACCCATAGCCAGTCCTGCATGCGGGTGTGCCAGCCCTGAGCGCACCTGCAGCTGCCAGTTCACCCTTCTTATATTCTAAGAACTTCTTACATACATTCTACAAACTCTTCTGTAGTAGTAGGTATCTCAACTCCATTTCCTTGAGTATTTCTGATTTACCACATTCTTCTTGCGTACTGGCAGTGGTAGCAGTCATTTTACTCCACCTAAGGAAATATATCTTTCCGTCAGCTTCCGCTGTCTTGTTTATGTCATGAGTTAGCAACTCATCTTAAGGTGAGTTAGGTACATTCTTTTCAGTAAGTAGTCATCAAGAGGAATAATAACTCCTTCCTTAACTCCGTACTTTCGCAAGGTTAGGTGCACCGCCAAGTATCACATCAGGATAGTCACCTGACTGTGGAGAGATTAAGCTTTCCTCATACTCATCCCTTCCTGCTGTCACAAAGTTAGTGGAATTCTGTCTTTTCCTCCAAGAACTTTTGTAAAGTCATTGGTAGCAAAAATCCTGACATTAGAGCATGCTCATTGTAAATACGGAAGTTCAAGCTTACCATCCTTAACTATTGGATAGGTTCCAGCATCGTTAAGTGCTACGCCTGAGCACTTCCTGCTGTACTTCCAAGCCTTGCCTTCACTTCCTGAGTTTGCCATGAGCCACCCTGTGTTCCGCAGCCTGCAAGCATCCCTGTTGTAGAGTATAGCTGCAAGTCAATGCCAGAAATCTGAGTCCTTTTCATTAGTTCTCCTCCTTTGAGATAATGTAACTACTACTTATTTCCATAAACAAAAGTGCACATTCTAAAAATATAAATCTTATTTTATGTACAATTCTATATATAATATGGATTTATTTTTGATTATACTTAAATTCCTTATCAACATCTTTATATCATTTTTATCCTTTATTTTATATATTTTTACAATTTGGTCTGTATGGACCACTTTTGTTCATTGTAATTTTCTACAGATACTCGATTATTTATATTGTATTAACTTACTATCTTTGTATCATTTTACATCGCAAGCTATAATAAACTTTTTACTAAAAGAGAGTCGCATTTTTAAAACTTTCAACCATTATTTTAGTCAATTAAAAACCTTGTACCAGTATATTAGATCAAGGTTTAGAAATTTTATCAATTTGAACCAGCTTATTTAGTTTCTCTCTATTTTTCTCTATAATCAATATAAAACTCTTTATATGCTCTTGTTAGAAATTATATCTATACATCTGTTCAAAATTCTATTGAAGTCATCAGCGTATATCAGCTCTTGCAGGCTGCTTAAAAGCCCTGTAATTATATTTTATATTCATCTGACGAAATTGCTACCATCTCTCACAATATATTGGCCTTATAAGCATTTGAAGTCCTCTCCATGCCTCATCCTCAGTTATATCGTCTTTCACTTCAAAATCAGCTCCTGTCATGTCTAAAACACGTTCTTGGCCAAGTATTTGTAAAGTACATATCCTCCCAAGCCTGTAGAGTTCTTATAAAATGCAGTTCCTGTATCCGTTCTTTTCTGGTAATAATCAGGTAAAAAGTGCAGCACTAGCCACAACGCTCCTCCCTTAAACTTCTTGTATTCAGCATCAGGATTGGCCTGACTCCAACTTCACAATGAAGCTTTTGGGGTTATATTCAAGCGGATGAGTCAGTTTGAAGAGCTCTCCGTCTCCAAAGGATAAGTAAGTAATACTTCTTCGTCATTGAGATATAAACAGGTGCTCCTTAGAGTCCCAAGACTCACAGAGAATCAATAATTATCCCTATGATCCTTTTTGCCTTATGCTTTTTAATACATAGTTTTTATCTCTTCGCTGCTTATTCTATAGCCTGCATTTTCATCCGCACCCTCTTCTGCCTTTGCCAAGTGCCTTTTCTGCACTTTGTTTAGGCTCATTCTTAAGGTGTTTTTCCTCTTCCTTTCTCAGCTCTCTCCTCAGCCTTTTCCTTTTCCTTTTCAAGCTTTTTGTCTTTTTCCTGCAAATACCTCTCTTTACTGCCCTGTTCTTTGGGTCATTTGCGGTAGAGTCATCGACTGCCACCATCAAGTCCACCACTCCAACAAGCATTGCAGAAAGCCCAAACCATATACCGCTCCAAATACCGCCATAATCCGGTAATAAGTGTAATAAGCGTAGATAGAAAACTATGCCATACAAGTACTTTTTAGTGGTGTAAAGTCCCACATACAACATGGATCAAGTATTCTAAAAGAATTTCTCTGTAGCCTTAACTGCATCAACTTTCTCCATTAAAAGTTATCCCTATCCTTTTAACAGTTTTCCACCACTGACTATAATAAATGCTCACATATAGTCGAAATTACGATAATGACTATCTCGCTAATTATATTGACCACACCCACAAAGTTCATACTCTTATAAAGCTTTTCATCACTATTTACAAATTTTGACATACTTTCTCCTTATTCTAAAATATCATTGTTTTGACGCTCTCAATATTATCATATTTTAAATAAAAATAAAGTGAAATATCAAACTTGAATTTTTCCTATATAATAGGTATAATTCTTGTAGTATACCGAAAACATCAATATCAGTGTGCTATCACATGGAAAGAGGTTTTATGAAAGGATATGTTAATACAAATATGGGCGAAGTATCTATCAATGAAGATGTCATCGCCAGCTATGCAGGTTCAGCCGCTATAGAATGTTCTGTCGGTATAGTGGGCATGGCCTCTCTCAAACATGATTAGCGGCCTTGCAGCCCTGCAGAAAGATAACCTTAGCAAAGGGTGTTGAAATATATTGAAAATAACGAAATTACTGCCAAGCTCCATATCATTGCAGCTTATGGTGTAAAGTATTTCTGCCGTTGCTGATAACCTATTGAAATGTAACCTATAGATTGAAGAATTTACGGTATGAAAGTTAAGAACATCTTCGTATATGTTGAAGGTGTAGAGTCGTAGACTAGGAGAGATTACAAGTGGCAATATCTAAATTAGATGCAATATGTTAAAAAGCATTTTTAGCAGGTGCTGCGGGACTTGAGTCTCAAAAGAGAAAATTAATAAACTCAATGTATTTCCTGTTCCTGACGGAGTACGGGAACAAATATGACTCTTACGGCAATGTCTCATGTAAAAAGCTGCTAAACTGAGTCGAAGAGCCTACTATAGAAAATATTGCTAAAGCTATGTCCAGCGGCTCTTTAAGAGGCGCCAGAATGGTCAGGGAGTTATTCTCTCACAGCTTTTGAGAGGTTTTGTAAAGAAATCACAGCAAATGCCGGCAATATAACGTTTCTGTTCTTGCTTCCGCCTTTGGCAAGGCTTCTGAGCAGCCCAGTAGTGCAGTAATGAAACCAAAGAAAGAACCATACTTACAGTAGCTAAGGGGGAGCTGAAAAAGCAGCCGAGCTTAATGGCACAACTGACGATATTGCAAAAGTTTGCCGGTGAAGTCATGTGCTCATCATGGAAAGGTTCTTGATTCAACTCCTGATGTGCTCCTGTTTAAAGAGGCCGGTGTTGTAGATTCAGGTGGTCGGGTCTTCTAGAAGTACTTAAGGGTGCTTATGATGTCCTTCTTGGGAAAATAGTTCCGCTTGCAGACGGCAATATTACTGCTGCTGTTTCATCCGATGCGTCAGGAATTACAGACGATATAGAAACTGCCGATATCAATTTGGATATTGTACGGGTATAATAATGTCTGAAAAGAATTCACCGCAAAGACGAGGCTGATTTAAACCACTACCCTGAAGGCCTCGCTGATTGTATAGTTGTTGTGAGCTGATGATGAGGTAGTTAAAGTACATGTTCATACAAATGATCCGGGACTTGCTATTCGAAAGCCCTTACCTACGGTCAGCTTACAAAGCATGAAGATAGATAATATGCGTGAGGAACATCACGAAAGGGTAATTGAAAATGCTGCGAAGGCACAAAGAGCAGAAAATGGCTGAAGATAATATAGAAAAAGCTGTAAATGAGCCTCGAAAAAAAGCCGGTTTCATAGCAGTATCAGCAGGAGAAGGCCTCAGCAAAATATTTAAAGAACTTGGTGTTGACTATGTGATTGAAGGCGGACAAACGATGAATCCCAGCACTGATGATATCCTAAGTGCCATCGAAAAAGTTAATGCTGACAATATCTTCATCCTTCCTAACAATAAAAATATTATACTCGCTGCCAATCAGGCTAAAAGAGCTTACAGAAGATAGAAATATAATTGTCATACCAAAGCAAAACAGTACCTCAGGGAATATCAGCTGTGATTAATTATATCCATGAGTGGTGATATTACTGAGAATACCGATAAAATGACTGATGGTATGAAATATACCAAATCCGGCGAAGTCACCTATGCTGTCCGTGACACCGTTATTGATGGAAAAATATCAGCCGAGGGGCAATATAATGGGCATTGGCGATAATGGAATCATCTCTGTTTGTGACTCAGTTGACAGAGGCAGTCCTTGAAATGCTAAATAATCTGGTAGATGAAGATACAAGTATTATAAGCCTATATTATGGTGCTGATGTTGGCGAAAAATGATGCCAAGGCTCTTTCAAGAAAATTTCTGACACTTACTCAGGACTTGATGTAGAACTTCAATTTGGCGGCCAGCCGGTTTATTATTATCTGCTTTCTGTTGAATAAAAATTAATGTGGCTGTGTTATTTTCGGATTTGGTGTCATATACACAGTCACATTTTATCAACTATATTGATTATAATCCAGTATACTCCTACAAAGGAGATGGCAGGCAGCAACCCTGGAATCAGTTATTTTCTATTTTAATTCGGTCACTTTTTCCCGCTTAAGTGATGATTCTCTTATAACCTATTACAGTTCCGTCAGTAGATTTCTTTATATCCTTCACCTTTTTATTTCTTCGTAGACTTATAACTTTCTACTCTTTGGCTCATCAGGATATTTTCTTTTAATACAAGATAGGAACTGCCTTCCTTCCATTTAAGCCTCGATGCTAAGCTCTCTGACCGTCTTCCGTCTTAAAGTAAGTCTCGTAGTCATCAGTCCTAGCACCGCTAATATCCTCTCCTCTTTCACCTTTTTCAGGAAAGATAGAATTTCAGCCTTATCAAGAAGATTATCATTGAAGCTTTCCCTTATAAATCCCAAGTTCCTGTAAGCCTACTAATATCATTTCATAAGTCCTCCATCCTTCATTGGGCAGAGGTTGAAAGAAGCAGGGTGCGATTGCCTCCCGCAACTGATTTAAAGTAAACATCCTTTAAGTTTTCCAGGCTTCTACCTCATCATCTTCCTCAGGTGGTAGAACCAGCCCGGACGGATGGAAAAGATCGGTCTCAGCAGGAAACCTCATCAGAGTTCAGGCTCATTTTTCAAGTACTTCCCTGCTTCCAAAGGTCATCCTAGTTGGGTCAATGGCTCTTTCTCTAAACTCCTGCTCTTCCTGTTGGCTAAGCTTTTGCAGTTAATACACTGGTGAAGTCATAGTCTTTTGACTGTACTCCACTCGCTCTTTCTCACTATGCCCCGCCTCGTTTCGCACCAACGCACTCAGGGCATACTTATTGAAAGCACTGCTTCAGGCTGTAAGTCCCTTTACCTTAGCATAATATCTGTCCCAGTCATACACCTGTTTCTTTGCCATTGGGCTCTTCACTCGGGCTCCAGTCCATCCAGATAGATGTCCCCATAATTGGTAGAAGCTCAGTCATCTGGTTGATATAATAATCATCATATTCCTTCCCACTGCCATAGACTGCTGGTTTCTATCCCAAGGAGAAAGATAAACTCCAAATTTAATATTATATTTTTACAAGCATCTGACAATTTCTTTAACAATATCTCACTTACCGTCTTTGTAAGGTGAGTTCTTCACAGTGTCCGTATACTTAGATGGCCATAGACAGAAACTCGTCATGGTGTTTACAGGTAAGGATGAGGCCTTTCATTCCTGCACTTACAGCTGCCTTTTACCCATACTTCCGCATCCAGATTATATGGGTTAAATATCTCAGGAGATTCATCTCAAAGCCCCCATTCATATTGGTACAGAAGTGTTTTACCGTAAAATGAATGAATCCGTAAAATTCTCTTTTTCTGATATTCCACCTGTCTCTTTGATGGAACAACACTTACAAGTCTTTTATCAAGTTCTTCATATTTATCAACTCATATTTTCTCCATTCAACAAAATCAACCCTTAACAGCACCCACCATAATTCGCTGACAAAATATTTCTGCATAAATGGGTAAAACAGGAAAATAGGAAGGGCCGCAAGTACTGTAATTGACATTCTAATACCTTTTGATGATATCTGCTGCATAAGTACACTTGCATCCGCACTTGAGGTGGCATTTCTGAGCTGCTCGGCTATTCTCTGTGCCTCATTTAAGTAATTGTAAAGAAGGTACTGAGAGTCTTAAGTTCATCAACACTCTAGTAGTATGTGGTTATCAAAACCATAGATTCCACTGTCCTACCGCAACAAAAACAGCAACAGTAGCAATTATAGGCTTTGAAAGCGGAAGATAATCTTGTAAATATCGTACATCACTCCTGCCCCGTCAAGCAGCTGATTCCTCAAGGGGATGCCGGAAGGGATTCCACATGGTCTTTATCAGAACTACATTGTAGTGAAACCATTCCCGGTATAGAGTATAAACCCAGAAAGTGTTCAATAAAACCATAGCTATTTTTAATAACAATATAAGTCGCTATCATTCCACCGCTAATGTACATGGTGAGAATGAGGAAGCGGTAAAGAAATTTTCTGCAAGGCATAGCCTCTTTTTGAGATAGCCTAAGGAACGAACAACTTCCAACACTTAGTATGGTTCCACACACAGTTCTTGCAAATGAAATTCCAAGCAGAGATCCCTTTAATGTAGAATCTGCTTAATTTCCCAAAGAAAACCCAGAAGGCATGAGTACAGGCAGATCTCACCTGCCTTAGCAGGATCTGAAAGAGTATATGTTATACATACCAAAACGATATATACAGATGAAGGTTATTAAAAGCAGAAACATATAGTTAAACACCTAGAAATACACGTCTTGAAGTAGAACTTTTAACATGATTGTTCATATGCATCTCCTCTCATACTACTGCGCTGCCACGTGCCTTCTTAGCCACAAGATTGGCGAAGGTCACTAAAGATTACGCTCACTATGGATTTGATAATACTATTAGCCACACCATATGAATAATCCATATTTTCAAGTCCGATTCTATATGCATACAGGTCACAGAACCTCAATATTATCAGCAGTCATTGAATTCTTGAAAAGCAGGTACTGCTCATACCCAGTATTCAAGAAATTTCCGATATTTAGTATAAAAGAGCACAGCGAAGGTTCAATCATAGCATGCATGGTATGTGGAGAGCACATCTGAAATATCCTGCCCCGTCTACCCTTGCAGCCTCATATTGTTCTTGGTCAAGTTCACTGCAATTGCCGCCAGATAAATAATTGACTCCAGCCAAGTCCTTTCAAAGTCAGGGTAGACTGGAATATGATACCACTGCACTCGTACCAAGGAGATTCTAGCCCCTCGGTTTCCAATACCTATTTTTAGAAGCAGATTGGTTATTAGTCCCGTCTGAAGAGCGTAAAAAGCTGAAAGAGAAGATAATTACCCAGCTATAAAGTTTGGAAGCGTGGTAAAGTCTGCACTATCTTTCTTACCGACCGTGTTTTTAACTTCATTTAATAGTATCGCAAAACAGCATCGGAAGCGAGGAAACAGATATCGAAGGTGCGAAAATAAAGGTATTGTTAATGATCTCCATACATTTCGCATCTGTAAAATATCAGTCTAAAGTATTCCAAGTCCTACAAACTCACTGTCTTTTTAAATTTAACTCCGGGCACATAATCAAAATGCATAAATCCAGCCAAAAGTAGGAATGTAGTTAAATAACAATACTATCATCATAAAATGGAAGGGCATAGTATAAAAGTTTATAATCTTTTCTTGGTTTTGTCACTGATACCGTGTAGTTTCTTTGAGCATTAATTCCCTCCGTTTTCTATGAAACGGCGCGTGTTTGCAAAGAGCGCCGCTGTACTATTATTTTCACTGCTGTCAAGTTGAAAACTGCTGTGTTCCAGTTTTCTTTCACGCAATTAACTGATTTCTCAACATTAGTGCCCTTTTAAGTCTTCCACGTCTTAGCCTTAGCTGTATCAAAAATCAACGTCAGACTTAGCCATTACAAGATCTAGTGCTGGTACATTTCTTCAACATTGCCGTCAGCCATGGGTTGATATCCTTTGAGCTGCCTGAATTGTTCTGATAGCGGCACTGGTATCTCATGTTGACATTCTTTCCTTCAGCAATGCCATTGCTTAAGAAGGTCTGATGAAGAAATATTAAGAGTCTTACCCCTATCCTCTGCTCTGCTGTGAGTGTATCTGCATATCATCTGCAGGAGAGACGTTATAGAGTGCTGCCGTAAAACTGCTTCATCTGTACATCCAATACTGCTGTACATATTGTTCTCACTGATACCTGACTTCTTAAGTTCTTCAACTCTTTGCTCCGTCTGTCTTGTGTGTCTTTGTATCATCCCAAAGGTAGCCTACCACCTTTCGTAGCTTCATCTGCTCTGCAATACACTGAAACAGGGTTCTCTTGAAGCTTCCAGCACTCTGAAGGTCAAGAACCTAACCGCTCTTTCTATCATTTTGGTGAGTGTGAAGATACAGGGCGAGTACTTTCTCCACTCCATCCTGCTGTTAGGCTCGTGTAGCCCATCCCCTCAAGGAGTAAACACAAATTCTTTAATGCATTGGATCTCTTTCTGTCTTCGTTGTTGTACATCAATCGACAAGTACCAGTTATTCCGTCCCGCCATGAAAGTGAGCCCTTGCTGTATTTTTCCTGGATATCCTCTACCCTTTGTGTGATAGTGCATCCGATCAAGTGCCTCTTTATAAACGTTTGTTAGAGAACTTGGGTCACTCCAGTAGAAAGGTGTAAACCTTACACTCTCATCCATCATAGATGTCTGAAACAAGCTCGTTTTGTCTTTACATTCTGTACATGAGGTCCGCCCTCAAGGTTTTACGCATATCCTTCTGAAGGCAGCCTTTGTGCGAAGTAGGCGTGTAACTTAGCATCATTGTAGATTAGCATATGCATAAGTCTCATCACTTTGACTCTGTCTTAGGGTATTTTTTCCTTCATCTTCTTTTAATGCAGCAATATACTCGTCATCATGTTTGTAATCTTAGGTGCTCGATTTCCTTATATAAATCCCGATCGACTGCATGCATCAGGAAGAATTGCACCAGAGTCTCTTCAACATTGTCTGTTGTCAACATCAGGTGTAACAAAGCACTGTCCCTTTACTTCATCGCTCTTGGAAATTCTCATTTACATTATTTCTGAAACTAAGTGCATCAGAGAAGATATTTGAGGGGCGTGCCTTATAATCTCTCAAGATTAATGTATGTTTTGCCTCTTAATACTGCATCGATGCTTTATCTTCAGATTAATTTCAGACAATGTCTGCTGTATTTTCACCTGATAAGGTCAAGGCTGGGCTGTCCTTCTGACTAGCCTTTGAACTTAATTGAGCAGTATTAGCTTCTTCTCTATTACATCAACTGTCTCTGTGGCAGAGGTCTCTGCCTCTCTCTAGAATCCTTCAGGTTAAGTCCTCCGATGGTGATGTCTGCATGTTCCAAATATCCGCTGTGTTTGCCGCCACTGTAGAAGCCTTGATGTCGATTCACTTTCGTCTTTAGAAGCTGCAGGCGCTGCCTCTGTGAATCTTTTACTGACCACAGCCTGCAAGCAATGCTAGTTTTAGGTTACCGTGTACGCATACACGATAATACTTTTTACCCTTCATAATCTCCTACTTTTCTACTACTTTATTTAGTATTGCAGTTTTAATTATAAGCATTTTTTCAAAGAATAGTTGTCTCTACTTTTTATAAGTCCTTGTATTTTTAAATTTCTTTGAGAATATCTTATTGTGACTTATTTTATGTATAATGACATTTTGAAATAACGATAGAAAAATTAACAGGGAGAAAAATACTGTTATTCAACATTTTTACCTGTTAAAAAGTGACAATACATATAACTTTGAATTGTATAGAACCTGATTTGAACAATCAAAGTGCCTCTCTCATCTTCCTCCAAGCCAGATATCTCCAGTGTCTTTGTAAGCAGGTGTAAAGCCTCTTTAGCATTTGAAAGCCTATATAGTTCTGAATTTCGGTGTCGTCATTCCTAAGCATCCATTTAGACTGTCAAGCTTTGCTCTGCCATAGTAACGCCACTAGTTACTGGATTGACACCTTCATTATATCTTCTTTTCTTATATCTACAGTTATTACTCCAGTGGATCACCCATATGCTGAAGACAGTTCTCTATCATTGGCTGAGTATCATTCTTGGAAAATCTTCCAACAGCCACCTTATCACAGAATAACCTTGTACTCCATAGTATTTCCATAGCGGATGTTCATCATCGATACATAGTTTTCACAGAAAAATAAGTTCATCCTCAAGCTTCCTAAAAATCCGGTTCCTAAGAATCGGGTAAAATTTTGGCTAGAATCTCTGAGCATTGGCTGTTACACTGTTGTTGGTAAGAGCTGCCGTCCATCTGATTGAATTGATGGAACCTAATAAAAGTGCGATTCATCTGATATTGCAGGGCAAGAAGCTCTTTTTGTATTCTCTCTTTCAAACTATTTTAATCTCAGAAATGTACTTAATTTGACCACAAGATGGTAAAATTCAGTATTAAGCTCGTCAAGTTCCTCCCCAACCCTGGCTTCTTTGCACAGGCTGATTGATATCAAAATTTTCACTCATGACAAGCTTCATCTGATCCATAAGGTACTGTATCGGCCTCGTATATCTCCTGCTCCACATGTACCTGCTATTAAGATGAAGATACAGCTAACTAACATTACCAGAGTTCCAAACCTTCTTATGTCTTTAGTTTCTTTAAGATAGCCTTCTTTAGGTATAATATTGTAAAGTTTCCATCAAAATTTTAAGTCTCGTGTTCTATGCTCTGAAATTCATTCTTCTTTTTCATATCTCTTTCCAAGCAGTTTTTGTTCCAGTCTCTGATATAATTATGCCTCATCATTTTACAAAGGAGGGCAACTACTCCGTATATACAACCTGCTCGTAAGTTTTCTTATGGATTTTTCATCTACGCTTGCAATAATAAAAGTGTCCCTCTACCCCATTGTAACCTGCAATCCAGATACTTTATTCCTAAAAATGAAAGCTTTATTTGTAATCGGACTGAAATCCCTCCATCGTAATCTTTAAGTTCATAATTAGATATCCATGTCATGTACGGAAAGTTTTCTTTAACCCTCTTTAGTATTTCTCTAAACCTGCACGTCAATCTTTACTTCACCACTCCTGCTTCTCGTCTGAGGTTGAAAGTATGAACCTTCCATCTCCTTAACCAAAGATACGGCATAGAGTTGGAATCCACCGACGACAAGGCCATCAAAGTCCTTAACAATCTGCGTATGGCAGCTATGCTCTTACTTATATCATTCCTATATTCATCTCTCAAGTATTCAAGAGAGAGCCCTCAAATTACCATATCTGTTTATTTCTCCCTCTACGGTTCCAAGCATTTTTGAAGTTCTTTGTCTGCCTGCTTAAATGAAGCTTCTGCTATCTTTGGGTATTATTTTCAAATTTCTTCTCAAAATACAGATAGGTCACGCCAAAAAGTATAGCAACTATGGCTATAATAGTTACCAGTATCGAAAGGAGGGCCTTAACCCTCCAATTAATCTTTTTTCTCCCTGTCTTTATATTCAACTGTTTTTCCTCCTCCATTTGGCAGGAGAACTCCCATTACCTTCTTAAAGTATCTTGAGAAATATTCCTGATTAGGAAAAGCCATGTTTTTCAGCAATAAATGAAATCTTGCATCACTTATCTTAAACTCCTTAAGTACTTCCTTAAGTCTCACTTCATTGAGATATTCCACATAGTTTTTACCTATTTTCCTTCTTAAAGAGCGAAGAAAAATAAGCAGGCGAAACACCGGCAACACCGGCAACCTTAGCAAGACTAAGCTGTTCACCATGGTTTTCATTTATATAGGCTATTGCATTTTTGATTGAATAATCCCAATTGGATGAATTATTGACATCTTCTCCCGACTTTCGTGCCTCATAAACCAGTCAGCAGCTTTTTCCTTATCTTTTCTCACACTATAGGTATATACATAAGCTAATCTCCAAGAAAACTCTCAATCAGTTCATTTACCCTTATAGCCCTCTTCTCAAGGTTTTCTATTATCAATAGGCAGGAATATATAAAAAACTTACAGTCTTATCAAAAGAAGGGTTACACCCTCTTTGAACTGATGAATAGGAGTTCATTGATGAAATTTCACTGCAGAATCGTTAATCTTATCCCTGTCCTCTGCCTTAAGTGAAAACTTGCAGAGATATTTCATCTCTCATTTTTCATTCCAAATAGGCTCACTTCCTCACCAAGCAGATATTTCTTAAGCCCTTTTTCAAGATAATTTTCATTCTCTGCCTTGGTTTCACCATTTCTTCCTATTCCAACAACAAGGTAGTCCTTGCTTTAAAGAAGCTTTATCAATTTCTTCCATATTAAGTGTTGCCTTAAGTACATAACCATTTATCTTTAACGGTACAGCTTTCTTATCAATTCAAAATCATCTATGCAGGAAATTACACTATATGGCACAATCCTTGTCTATTTCTCTTATTTTTCTGATTAAGCTATGCCCATCCATCACATCCATTCTTATATCAGTTATAACCACATCAGGCCTTTGGCCCTTCTTGAAAAGTTCAAAGGCCTGCCCGCCATCATCCGCCTCCAGCGGCAAGTCTGCCATGAATATTCGCTCCACTTAATCGCATTTTGAAGCCCTATACGCACCAAGGAGCTCATCTTCATCGAACAAAACTTTATACATACTACCCCCATATACTTCATGCTTTTCACAACTAAAAGCTAAAACCACATAAGTCCAATCTCATTTGGACATCTCAACTTAATGGCTCACCTTCTCAGCTCCACTCCAAAAGTATAACTAGTAATCCCAAAAATGCACTCAAGTAAAGAACCCTGGTCTAAATGGGGTTCCAACGATACATTAATGGCGGGAGTTTAACTTACGAAAGTTACTGGCCTTTGTCCTACCATAGGCTTATGTCTACCTCTCCACTCAAAGCTCTGCCAAGTCTACAGCCTTAATTTATCCCATCCCAGTCCCAGCCTAAGGGAATTTTGACCCCACTGGAGCGTAACTCCACCTCCGGGCGTATAGTTAGCATTTATCTCATCTTGCTGCATCATGAATCCTAACAAGGTCAGTTTGTTAATCATCTGAAGAATGTATT
>BNJV01002650.1_pt1 | contig 134446 bp, 120 predicted proteins | sample 8540591 | NCBI WGS metagenome assembly BNJV01 (sample SAMD00202457, study PRJDB9452) | human saliva metagenome | host: Homo sapiens | reverse complement strand
AGCCAAATATTATTGGTTTACTTACGGTCCGACATGCAGAAAGGCGTGCGATAGACCGGTTTATATTAATAGGCGACCATAAACAATTGCCTGCTGTGGTGCAACAACAGGACACTTTAGAAGCGGAAGAAACCAATAATTCGCTCAAAGATATGCATCTTTTATCTTGCGCTAACTCTCCTTTTCGAACGCCTTATCCTTACAGAGCGGGCAGCAGGGAGAACTGATTTCATTGGTACACTGCACAAACAAGGACGCATGCATCCGGATATTGCCGACTTTGCTAATCGTAAGTTTTATACACGCGAACAACTTGAATGTGTACCATTAGCGCACCAATTAGAGCAGACATTGAATTATAACGAAGCGAGTGAGGACGAGACGAATGATGTCTTGAAGGCGCATCGTATGATTTTCATCCCTTCAAAGCCGTGTCGACAACTGAATATTTCAGAGAAAGTAAACACGGAAGAGGCACGTATCATTACCGACCTGCTAAGACGTTTATACCGACAACTCGGCAAAAACTTCGACCCACAGAAGTCTGTTGGTGTCATTGTACCTTACCGCAATCAGATTGCAATGATTAGAAAGGAGATTGAGAAGCTCGGTATTCCCGAATTAGAGGAAATCAGTATTGATACCGTTGAACGCTATCAGGGCAGCCAGCGTGACATCATCCTCTACTCCTTCACTATTCAAAGTCGCTATCAACTCGATTTTCTCACAGCCAACACGTTCTATGAAGACGGTCAACCCATTGACCGCAAACTGAATGTTGCCATCACAAGAGCCCGCAAACAGCTGATTCTTACTGGTAACGAACAGACATTAAGACATAACCAACTCTTCGCAGAACTCATTGATTATATCAAAGAAAGGGTGGATATTATGCAGAAAAGGCATAGTCTGAACAAAAGGGAATTTACAAACAAGACACACGTTTTCATCTTTTCTCCCTTATCATCTCCTTAATGCGCAGTAGGAGAAAGCAAAAAATAAAAGGAGATTATGCCAGAAATATCAATGGTAGAACCTGATACTCTGGTACAATCTCCTTTTATGATTTCTTCTGAAAAAGCTAATTAGACTTTAATGCAAGCCCTGCCTATGTGCCCAATCAATCGCATCTTGATGCGTTGTCATCTTTACGTTCTTATAGTTTCCCTCTATTGTACGAGTTGCTGTACCTTCTTTCCAAATATATTTATAACGGAGTTCTATCTCATTTGCACCCGTCCTGAGAAGATAAACATAACTTCCCTTCTGGAAGAAATGGTCATTATACCTATACAAACCACCAACGACAGAACCACCAGCTACCCAATCGCCGTCCTTTGTTAAGTCAACGATCTTTCCTGCCTGGCTCTTAGGAATAGAGAAACCAACAAATTTACCTGAGATACCCAATGGATAGTTGACACCGATTTCACCTCCAAAATCACTGTAAAGAACAGGACTTATCCCATTATTTACATCATTGTCATCATCACTACCGCAAGCACTAAGGCTAAGACACATTACCAATGCAAAAACACTGGCTACAAGGGCATAAGTCCACTTATGAATACTTTTACGCATATAATTTATTTTTTTTATAGTTAATCTAATTGCAAAGATAACGCAAATATTGCAAATAAACAAGATATAAAACTACTTTTCAACAGAACTCAACATACATAAATACAAAACTTTACAACTAAAAGTGAGCATTATAGCCGATAAAACTTAAATCATATAATCCTCTATTATCATCGTTTTAAACTTAAAAAAGTAAGCGCCTACATCGAATAACCATTAATTACTTTTTAACAGTATGACTCTTTTTTAACAACAAGTTGATATCTCCCCCATCATATATTGCATGGCGATTAGCGCTCAACACCATTGGTGCTTACCAACAACACCACTCGTGCTGAGCATCAACACCACCACAAAACACTACTAACAAGCTTACACAAGATTGTTTATCAGACAGCACAAAAGGCAATCACAATTACAATTAACAAACAATAAAATTATAAAGTATGAGATATAAGTTTTGAATCAAAAACTTATCATAATTATGAATTTTGAATTATGAATTATGAATTAAAACTAATCATAATTATGAATTATGAATTATGAATTATGAATTAACCCCTCTCCTCCTGCCGTTATTCGACTGATTTTCCGTAACTTTGCAGGCAGATAAAAAGAAACAAAAGATGAAGATAGAAGAGCAAATTACCGTTGCTGCACTTGCAGCTGTAAAGGAATTGTATGGAACAGAAGTTCCTGAAAAGATGATTCAGCTGCAGAAGACACGCAGCGACTTCGAGGGTAACCTCACACTCGTCACCTTCCCATTGCTGAAAACTTCACGCAAGAAGCCTGAAGATACGGCACAGGATTTAGGTGAATACCTGAAGAAGAACTGTAAGGCTGTGGCTGACTTCAACGTTGTAAAGGGTTTCCTCAACCTCGTTATTGCACAGGCAGCATGGACAGAACTGTTGAATGATATCAACGCTGACGAAAAGTTTGGCGAGAAGCGTGTGACAGACGAGAGTCCATTGGTGATGATCGAATACTCTTCACCTAACACCAACAAGCCACTTCACCTCGGTCACGTTCGTAACAACCTCCTTGGTTGGTCGTTAGCACAGATTATGGAGGCTAATGGTAACAAGGTGGTTAAGACGAATATCGTTAATGACCGTGGTATCCACATCTGTAAGTCAATGCTGGCTTGGCAGAAATGGGGCAATGGTATCACACCAGAGCAGGCAGGCAAGAAGGGCGACCACTTGATTGGTGACTTCTACGTACTCTTCGACAAGCACTACAAAGAGGAGTGCAAGCAGTTGCAAGAGCAGTATGAGAAGGAGGGATTGACGGCCGAAGAGGCAAAGGAAAAGGCTGAACACGAGGCTCCACTGATTAAGGAGGCACACGACATGCTCGTGAAGTGGGAAGCTAACGACCCAGAGATTCGTGCTTTGTGGGAGAAGATGAACAACTGGGTATATGCTGGTTTCGACGAGACTTACAAAGCGTTGGGCGTTGGATTCGATAAGATTTACTACGAATCAAACACTTATCTTGTTGGTAAGAAGAAGGTGGAAGAAGGTCTTGCAAAGGGTCTTTTTATCCGCAAGGAAGACAACTCTGTATGGGCTGACCTCACCAATGAGGGTTTAGACCAGAAGCTTTTGCTGCGTAAGGACGGTACATCGGTGTATATGACACAAGATATTGGTACGGCAGAGATGCGTTTCAACGACTACCCTATCGACAAGATGATTTATGTCGTTGGTAACGAGCAGAACTACCACTTCCAAGTTCTCTCTATCCTCTTGGACCGTTTAGGCTTCAAGTGGGGTAAAGACCTTGTGCACTTCTCATATGGTATGGTTGAATTGCCAAACGGTAAGATGAAGAGTCGTGAGGGAACAGTTGTCGATGCAGACGATCTTGTTGCATCAATGATTGAGAATGCAAAGAGTCTTAGCGAGGATAAGGTGAATAAGTTAGAAGGTATCACAGAGGAAGAGAAGAACGAGATTGCACGTATTGTGGGCATGGGTGCGCTGAAGTACTTCATCCTTAAAGTTGATGCACGCAAGAATATGCTCTTCAACCCAGAGGAGTCTATCGACTTTAATGGTAACACGGGACCATTCATCCAGTACACTTACGCACGTATCCGTAGTATCCTTCGTAAGGCTGAGGCACAGAACATCACCTTGCCAGCATCACTTAACGACGATGCTCCACTCAATGAGAAGGAGATTGCACTCATCCAGAAGCTCAATGACTTCGGTGCTGCAGTTGCACAGGCTGGTATCGACTATAGCCCAAGTGGTATTGCAAACTACTGCTATGAGCTGACTAAGGAGTTCAACCAGTTCTATCATGACTACAGCATCCTCAACGCTGATACCGAAGCAGAGAAGATTACCCGTCTGATGATTGCCAAGAATGTGGCTAAGGTCATCAAGAACGGTATGGCATTGCTCGGTATTGAGGTGCCAGAGAGGATGTAAAGCCCCACCCCGACCCTCCCCGAAAGGGGAGGGAGACAAATAGGATAAGAAAGGTCATAGTAGCCCTTTTTTTGAAGAGATGGGAGGGAACTAATTGGACAAGGGGGATAAAAGTAAGACTTGATTAGACTATGTATATCTACGAAACGGCTGATGAGATAGATTATGAACTGCTGAAAGCGAATGCTATCAAGAACAGACAGTACGCTACACAAGCAGAAAATCTACTTTGGTTATACCTAAAAGGAAAACAAAGTGGATATAAGTTTCGTAGACAACATATCATCAAACAATACATTGCCGACTTCATCAACCTTAAGTATAAACTTATTGTTGAAATTGATGGTAAGTATCATTTTAATGATGAACAGATTATAAAGGATGAGGAACGGACTCGTGACCTTGAGCAATGGGGTTACACTGTCATCCGATTCACTAATGAAGAAATCTTCAACCATCGGGAAGAAGTTATCAAGAAGATTAAAGAAACCATAATGGCAATAGACGCACATAACACGAATCAAGCTGGTGGTGCTCAGCTAAATACACAGACGAGTTCTCAACCAAACACTCAGTCAGCTATCCAACCACAGCAGACTGGGGCTTCCCCCCTTTCGGGGGGACTGAGGGGGGCTGGTGCTTGGGCTGTTGACGCTGCTTGTTCAGGCAATCCGGGTCCTATGGAGTATCAATGTGTTGACCTACAAACAGGGGCGAGAGTCTTCCATTTTGGTCCAGTTATGGGAACGAACAACATTGGTGAGTTCCTCGCTATTGTTCATGCTTTGGCACTGATGGAGAAGCAAGGTATCAAGGATAAGGTTATTTATAGCGACTCTTATAATGCTATCTTATGGGTAAACAAAAAGCGTTGTAAGACTACTTTTGTCCGAAATGCAGAAACTGAAGAACTCCATCAAATCATTGCTCGTGCGGAACATTGGCTCCAAACGCATAAGGTTACAACACCTATTATAAAGTGGGAAACAAAGCAGTGGGGTGAGATTCCTGCCGACTTTGGAAGGAAATAAAGCCCCACCCCGACCCTCCCCGAAGGGGAGGGAGACAAATTAGCCTATGGTTTGGTATGGAAAGTAGTTTCGAGAAAAAAATAATAGAATAAAAAAAGCTCCAGCAAGTTTTTCACTTACTGGAGTTTTTTTTATTTCTCTTAAAACCTTCCTCAACAACCTTATAAAGCGGAATTACATTAGATAGTAGTAGAGAATTACCTCTATAAAGATAATCCCTTTATCCTACCCACCTTTTATTTGCACTCCCCTCCTTTCGGAGGGGTTGGGGGAGGCTTTCCTTATCCGTAGATAATATTACCGTTCTCGTCCTTATACTCATCGAGACCCTTCTCGTATGTAGCCATAGCGCGAAGACTCATACCTACATTTGAGAAACCACCATCGTGGTAAAGGTTCTGCATAGTCACCTTACGGGTGAGGTCAGAGAACATTACGATACAATAGTCAGCACACTCATCAGCACTTGCGTTGCCCAATGGAGACATACGATCAGCAAAGTCGAAGAGCTTATCCATACCCTTCACACCTGAACCAGCAGTTGTCATTGTAGGTGACTGAGAAATAGTATTGATACGTACGTGCTTCTCACGACCATAAATATAACCGAAGCTACGACCGATACTCTCCAACAATGCCTTAGCATCAGCCATATCATTGTAACCATAGAAGGTACGCTGAGCAGCTACGTAAGAGAGTGCAAGGATTGAACCATAGTCGTTGATAGCATCAAGTTTCTTAGCACTCTGAATCATCTTGTGGAATGAAACAGCTGAGATATCAAGTGTAGTGTCAAGCATCTTATAGTCCAAGTCATCGTATGTACGGTGCTTACGCACGTTTGGTGACATACCGATAGAGTGCAGAACGAAGTCGATCTTACCACCCAAAACCTCCATTGAGCGCTTGAATACGTTCTCCAAGTCCTCAACGTTAGTTGCGTCAGCAGGAATAACCTCGCAGTTTAACTTCTCTGACAGTGCGTTTACTGTACCCATTCTTACTGCGATAGGAGTATTTGACAAAGTGATCATTGCACCTTCCTCAACTGCTCTTTCAGCAACTTTCCATGCGATTGACATCTCGTTGAGGGCTCCAAAAATAACACCTCTTTTACCTTTTAATAAGTTGTAACTCATAATGTTCGTTATTCAAATTTGGTGTAAAGGTAAGCAAAAAGGTTGATTTGCCAAGAAAATACACATAATTTACATCTAAATGCTATCCACAAGTGACAATTTGCACCTTTTCACATTCCCTCACAAGCCGAACTAAGCAAAACACATCACCCTCTTTTCAAACCATCCTAAGCCTATTTTCAACTTCTCGGAACTATCAATATTCAAAAGACTATCTCCTTCTTTCACCATCAGAATTATCCTTTCTCAAATTATTTTCATGAAAAGAATTATTTTTCTTCATGAACATAAATATTTCTTTTCATGAAAATAAATTCTTCTTGTCGTGAAAATAATTCCGAAGTAATAATTATCTGTAGTTGCACTGCAATGCTTTCTAATTAATTCAAGGCGTAAAATATATTTTATTTTATGCCCACAAGCCTATGCAGCGATGTAACCTTTTATCTCAGTTTGTCCTATTTGCCCCTTCTAATAAGGCTACGAACCGCATATACCATGAACATTCCAGTAGACCCAACCAGTGCCAAAGCCATATCCTTCTGTGCATCCCACATATCACCTTGCTGGCCATTATAATAATCAGCTTCCTCTGCTGTCATGACTATCGTCAGTAACCATTCAAATAGCTCGTAAATCAAACTACCCGTTTGAATCATCATCCATGCCATCACAACAGCTACAAACGACTGCTGTTTTACCCATTTCCGACAAAGATAGACGAAGTAAGGGAACAACAACGCACCAAAAGAGAAATGTACTAACCGATCATAATGATTACGTGGGTCATGGAAGAAACCTTTTTCAACCAAACCTAACGATACAGCCCATTCCTTATAAGGCACGTATGAATAAATATAACGCGCGCCAATAACATGAAGCAACGTAAAACCAACAATACCAATAAATGCCGACATTGGAAGTTGTTTTCTAAAGACATCCATCGTCAGCGGTATCAGCAACAGCACAGTACCGATATGCTGCAGCGTCTGTTCATTCGGATAGATCGGGTGAATACAAGTAATGACCGTCACAATCACTACCAACAGAACAAGCATCAGTTTCGTTTTATCAATCATTTTACAATTCTATTTTATACGATATCTGAAGGACAAAGATAAGTCTTTTTTTATAGATTTGGTAATATCCAATTATTATTTACCAAAAGACGATACTCGATTTTGATATCTGAATAAAAAAGTGGATTACAAAATGATAATAAAATATTATCAAATCTGTAATCCACATAAAACCTATATTTAACCTAAAAGAAGAATTTATTTCATTAGGAACGTGAAATGCTTCTTATCCTTATCAGTAAGTCCCACATAATCCACCTCCATCTTGCCGTTTGCAATACGACATAACAAATAGGTGTTATTACTATTAGCCAAGTTAGGGAAGTTTATTATCTCATTTGGTTTCTGATAGCCAAAGGCATGAAGATGACCGGAAAGCATAACAGACACATTCATCTTATTAAGTTCTGGTGTCAATGTTTCCTGCATGTGATATGGACCATGCCAGTTCTCAAGTGTTGGTGGCATGTGCGAAAACACAACCAATGGGTATTTACCCACTTTCTTCTCCTCTCGAAGTTGACGCAACCAACGAGCCTGCTCAACACGATATTGATCATAATCCACAATGCCACTATATTCTATATCCTCATCAGGCTTATCCTCTCCAGAGTCTATGAACAAGAAATCAACACCTGCTACATGTTGCAGACGATAGTATTTACCTGAATTAGTCGGGAAATAACGATAGAGATAATCAGCAAACTGACCACGGAGTTCATGATTTCCACGATTGAAGAATAAAGGAGTATGAGTAGCAAACATGCTCACACAAGTATCCAAATAAGCCTCCATCATGTGTTGCTGACTTCTCAAACGATTTGACATATCGCCATTAAGCAGCACAAAATCAAGTTTTTGAAGTCGATATTCTTACATAAATCCTTCATAAACTTGGCACGTTCATGAATATCATTTAGTACTAAGAATGTTATTTCACGTGATTGTGCAGGGAAGGTTGTAAACTCATGAGGTTTTCCACGCCATACATCAGTACAAGCTGTCTTACCAAATGTCACCCAATCATCATAACGCCACTCAGCAACTTCCTGTGTGAAAACGCGGTAACGATATTTTGTATTAGGCTTCAAACCTTCAATATGAACGCGGTGAACACTATCGGTGAGCACCTTACGCCCCTCAAGAATATCATAATAACGAGGACGAGCCTTACCATAGAAATGGTCAGGGCCATCTGGTGCTATCTCAACCCACGACTTTCCAGGCTTGTCTGTCACCCAAACAATTGTAACACTTGTACTATCCATGTCGCAAATCCAAGGGCCATGAGTTACCTCAATGCCCTTGGCACTAAATGAAAGCAGCAACAATAAACCTAACAATACATGTTTCATCTACTTTTACTTAAAATCATTAATCGTTTTTCCTAAAAAAAGAATCTATAAATAATACGCAAGACAGCATACAAAGTACTATGTTTTATACAACTTTTTTGATATAAAAAGGTCACTGCACAATCAGCCACAACTATTATACTGGCTTTTCTTCACAAACAAATAGAACTTTATATACCATCTTTTCGTATTAAAGCTGTCCAATATAAGTCCGTCCTAACGCAAAGTTTAATCTCCTTTGGAGACATCCTGCATTATGCTTAACCCTCCGCACCATTGGTGTTAACCACAAACACCAATGGTGCTGGGCAACAACACAACTATAGAAGATGATATGTGAGTATCTTGAATGTCATTATAACCCATCATACTATAAGCCACCAAAGATGAACCTATACATAAGAACCTTGCCGAACAAATCCTTTACGTTTCTTTTATTTACTTATCTCCTTTCCAAATAGTTTCTTTCTTCTGCAAATCCTCACTGCTACTTCCCACCATAATCTCAAAGATTCCTGGCTCAACTACATATTGCATCTCATTATTCCAGAAACCTAAGTCACGAGCATTGAGAGTGAAGTCTCGCGCACAGATCTCACCCTTTGGTATGAAAAACCTTTTTTTAAAAGCCTTTCAACTCCTTCACTGGACGAACCATAGAAGCATGCTTATCTGCTACATAAAGTTGTACGATTTCCTCGCCATCATAACCACCAGTGTTGGTAACATCAACCGAAACCTGTAGTGTGCCATCAACATTAAACTCGTTTGCACATTGTATCTCACCATAAGAGAACTTCGTATAACTCAAGCCATAACCGAAAGGATAGAGGTTTCTGTTAGGAACATCAATATGACGAACCGTTGAACTATGAGGCATATCACCTGGTCTTCCTGAACGCTTATAATTATAATAATTTGGAATCTGTCCCTCAGAGAGAGGGAAAGAGGTTGTCAACTTACCTGCAGGAACAGCATCACCGAAGAGAATATCAGCTACTGCATTACCGCATTGTGTACCAGGGAACCAAGCTTCAAGCAAAGCATCTGCCTGCTTATCAACCTTTTCCAAACAGAGAGGACGACCATTCATCAACACAACGACAAGCGGCTTACCAGCCTTTTGTAGTGTGTCAAGGAGTGCTTCTTGCTGACCTGGCAAGCGAAGGACTGCTCTACTGCGTGATTCTCCACTCATCAAAGCCTTTTCACCAACAACAGCTATCACGACATCACTTTGCTTTGCTGCTTCAAAGGCTTTTGAAAACTCCTGCGTTGAAGGGTCTAAGAAGTCGCAACCTTGTACGTAATTGATAGCTACACCACTACCCAACTTATTCTTAATACCCTCTAATACTGTCACAACATCTTTTTCTTCACCACGTGCCTTCCACGATCCCATCACCTCAGAACGATTATTAACCAAAGGGCCGATGAGAGCAATGCGGTTTGTATGCTTAGAAAGAGGAAGTATACTTTGACTGTTTTTCAACAAAACCATTGACGATGCAGCAACTTTTCGAGCCAAAGTCATAGCACTATTAGAAAGAACTTCAGTACGTTCGCGCTTAGAATCAAGGAAACGATAGGGATCTTCAAAAAGGCCTAAGGCATATTTCGCACGCAGAATACGCTCAACTGATGCGTCAATAGCCTTTATATCGACACGCCCCTCACGTAAGGCTTTTTCCAAACAACGATTATATAAACCGTCTGTCATATTCATGTCTACACCAGCATTAAAAGCCAAAAGGGAAGCTTCTTCATCCGTTGCAGCTACACCATGGTCTTTCAACTCTTGCACAGCATTCCAATCGCTTACTACAAAACCTTGGAATTTCCATTGATTACGCAGTAAATCGGTCATCAACCAACGATTACCAGTTGCAGGAACACCATTAAGACTATTAAAAGCTGACATAAAAGTCTTCACACCTGCATCAACACAAGCCTTGAATGGAGGCAGGTAAACCTCAGCCAAAGTAGACATTGAAATGTCTACTGGTGCATAATCACGTCCTGCTTGTGGAGCACCATAGGCTACAAATGCTTGGCACAAGCATAAACTGAGTTAGGTTTACCAAGATTCCATTGGAAACCACGCACACGTGCTTCAGCTATCTTACAAGCCAGATAGGTATCTTCACCAGCACCTTCAACGATTCTACCCCATCGCGGGTCACGTGCAATGTCAACCATTGGGGCAAATGTCCAATGAATACCTGATGCAGAAGCCTCTATAGCTGCAGCTTTGGAAGTCTCATACATAAGGTCTAAATCCCATGTACATGATTCTGCCAAAGGCGTTGGAAATATCGTTTTATAACCATGAATAACATCGAAAGCAAAGAGAATTGGTATCTTCAAACGTGATAACTGCATATTCTTCTCCTGCAACTTTCGCAGATTATCAACCCCTCCGACATTGAGTATTGACCCCACCATGCCACGAATAAAGAGCGAATCAGAAAGAGCTCCACTCTGAGGACCTGTCAAAAGCGTTCCTCCTACATATTGAGACAATTGTCCTATCTTCTCTGTAAGCGTCATCTTCTGCATAAGTTCATGCACAAACTTTGTCTCACTATCTCCCACCTTAACTTCTTTTTTCTCTCGTTTCTGAGGAAGTTGAGAATTTACATTATGTGCATTACCTACATAGAAACAGCCAATTGCACAAGCAATAGCTACAATAGTTCGTTTCATATAATTGCAGTTGTTATATTATTCAGACTTAATATTTATTGTTTGTGGAGCTAAATCAACTCCCTTAGCAGTGAGTTGAATATTAGAAGGCTTCTTTCCTGCCTGCACCACAGCCAAACACTTGCCAAAGAAAGCACGACGTTCATTAGCTTGGAAACGCTCTAATGAGAACGGACTTCCATTGTCTACACCTGCTATCTTCGCATCTCCTGATAATGAAAAATGGATATTATTCTCTGCCCATGGACAAAGGTTACCATCCTTATCAACAACCTCTACCGATACAAACGATAAGCTTCTACCATTCGCTTTTAGTACCTGACGATTTGGAGTCAAACGAATGTGATGAGGAGTACCTGCTGTCTTCCGTACCTGTTCACCAACAACCTTACCATTCTTTCTTGCTACAACGCGTGCTTCACCAGGTTCAAAGGTTACACGCCAAGCCACATGATATTCATGATCATTGCGCTTCTGGCGTACCCCCTGCGACTTTCCATTGATGAACAATTCCACTTCATCAGCCTGATTGTAATAACACCAGAGGTCGATTGTCTGTCCTTCTATCCAATTCCAATGTGGGAAAAGATGCAAAACAGGTTTGTCGGTCCACTCACTCTGATACATATAGTAGCAGTCCTTAGGGAAACCTGCTAAGTCGATTATTCCAAAATAGCTACTACGAGCAGGGAAATTGAAAGGCGTAGGTTCACCGATATAATCAAAGCCTGTCCATATAAACTGTCCTGCACAATATGGAGTATGCTTCACAACATCCCATGTTTGCTCATGTGTAGAACCCCAATAAGCGCAAGAATTGTCATAAGAAGAACAAAGGAAAGTAGGATCTGTGAACGGTCGTTTCTTGCCCGGCATGCGGAAAAGAGAATCACTTGGCATCTTATAATAGCCACGTGTTTGCAAAGCAGAAACCGTTTCGGTCATCAGGAAAGGCTTACCAGGGAAATTCTGTGGTACATCTTTCACCTTTTTCTGATGATAGTTAAAGCCTATCACATCTAAGGCTCCGCTCTTAAATAAGTTGTTATTAGGCGATACTTCATTACATCCAGCTGTAATCATTCGGGTCGGGTCATAACGACGAACTATAGCAGCCAAAGCCTGGGTAAGCTTGAATTAAGATTGAGGGTATCACCCTGTGAGAGAGCGGACTTATCCCTTGTATTATTCAATAGGATATTAACATCCTCCAATGCCATTCCTGAGTTATTTACCTTATTCCATTGCTCCAAGACCTCGTTACCAATACTCCAAAGAATAATCGAAGGATGATTGCGATCACGTAGCACCATATCTCTCAGATCACGCTCAAACCATGACTTGAAATACAATGAATAGTCATAAGGGGTCTTTCCTTGTAACCAACTATCAAAGGACTCATCAACAACCAACACACCCAAACTATCACAGAGATTCAGTAACTCTGGAGCTGGAGGATTGTGTGAGCATCTTATCGCATTAACACCCATCTCCATCATCATTTTAACCTGACGATGAAGAGCATCTTCGTTAATCGCTGCACCTAAACAACCCAAGTCACCATGCAGACAAACACCATTAATCTTGATATTCTCACCATTCAAGAAGAATCCCTTTTGAACATCAAACTTTACAGTACGAAGACCTAACTTGAAAGTGTCACAATCGATGACTCGGTCATTCTCAAGAACTTCTGTTGTAACAGTGTAGAGATAAGGAGAAGAAAGCGACCACAACTTAGGTTTCTGCACACGCATTTGCTGACTAACCATTGTAACTGGAGCCACAACATTAATAGCCTTGGAACTTTGAGCTACAACTTCATGATTCTTATTCCAAACCTTTTGACAAACCATCAAACGACGATTACGACCACTAAGATTCTCTATCTGCGTATTAAGCATTACATTTCCAACACCTTTCTTCACTTCTGTGATAGCTTGTACACCCCATTGGGCTACGCGAACATCCGTTGATTTCATAAGATAGACATGGCGGTAAATACCACATCCCGTATACCAACGACTGTTAGGTTGCTGGGAGTTATCAACCTTCACTGCAATAACATTATCTCCCTGCTTATTAAGATAAGGTGTAAGGTCAAAGCTAAAACTAATAAATCCATAAGGTCGAGTACCCACAAGCTGACTGTTTACATAAACAGAAGTGTTCATATATGCACCATCGAAATGAAGCGCATAACGTGAACTTGCATCCTTATCTTGTAAGACTAAGTGTTTTCTATACCATCCCTTACCACCAGGAAGGGCTCCTCCATTAGCCCCCGATGGGTGTAGAGCATGGAAGTCTTCTTCTATAGCCCAATCATGTGGGAGGTCTAATAACCGCCAAGCACTATCATCGAATACTGATTGCTGAGGACTATCATCTTGACAAATGGCAAACCGCCAACCATCATCCCATAAGTTACGTTCAAAAGCATGTCCTTCTAAACAATATAAACACAGTAGTAATAGCAGAACAAAACTGCTACGACGCACGAGAGAGAAGGTGGATTTTCTCATATTTTATTAAGTACAATTGTATATTCTGCTATTGTGTAAAAACTTCTCTTAAAGGGAAACATTAGTATCTTACTATGTACATAATGACATTAACGGTCCTTTCATACAATTTCCTACCTATGTATTGATGCTTAGCACCAATGGTGTTGACGCCCAACACCAATGGTGCGGAGGCTTACACGCATCGCAATTTGTCACCAAGAAAAAAGCACTTCACTTATAGCAATTATATTTATAGAATGTTTATTTTCACAAGTTATTTAATGATTACCTTACGTCCATCAACAATATAGACCCCACGTGTAAGCGTCTTTGCCCCCCCACCGATCGGCTACCTTAATCCCATCAAGGGTATAAACAGCACCATCATGCTGAGTAGTGGTTATTATATTGTTCACAGCCGTACTGGTATTATTAATCAGACGAACACTACGCAAGTAATATCCATTACCTGTCACTGCTAAACCGTTATTCTTCAGTTCCTGTGCAGCAGCGGCGTTAATCGTAAACACATAGGCCATCTCGTCAGCACCCTCTGTCAGGTTGATAATATTACCATATGGTTTATCAGATGAAAGAGCAGGTCTGTCACGCTGTCCCTCCTCTGGATTCTTGTTTTGACGTAAGAAAACCTTAGCTCCTGGCTTAGCATCTCTTACAATGACTTCTAACTGATACTTATCTTCTACATCCTTAAATTGCTCTTTAGGGATGAGTGTTTCACCCCAACTAATTTGCTTAAAACCAAGCCATTTTGCAATATCTTTAGAAGAACGACAAACAGAGAATAATCGAAGATTCTCACCCTTCAACATACAACCCTCGCTTTTTAGCTTATTGCAAAGTTCCTCTGTATTGACAACAAAAGTCACCTGTGCATCGAGTTGAGCAAGTTCAGGTCTTACTGCAATGACATTTTCACCTTTTTTATCATAGATATCAAGCTTTATTTTACCAGATTCACGATGCTCTGATGCACTCAGCGTATCAATATCCATCACAAGCTGGTCGCCTACTTTCAGATTAGTAAAGCGTTCTGCAGGAATTACTAACTCAACCGTTTTGGTCTTCCAATCCCAACTAACTGGTTTAGAACCAAGCCACAATGGTTGATTAGCACGTTTATATATGCGCATCCAATCAACATTCATCTCATAATTATGAGGAACTTTATTAGGGTCACCACCATACTTAGGATCCAAGTGTGGATAAAGAATACCACCACCATCCTTATCAGGCGTGCCACCAATTCCACCATTTATAGCTACATCCCAAACACTATCAATGTCTGCGGTATATTTGTCTTTAGAAATTCATTGTATTTATAAATAGAAGTCCCGTCAATAACATAATCTTTTGTAGAGAATACCGACCGTACTCTTCCATCTAATAAGAAGCTTATAGCAATATGTTTAGACGAATCACCCGGTACAGGGTCCATTTGTACACCGTACACATGGAAATCAGCAGCAGGATCAAAAGAGATTTCTCTTACACGCTCAGAGAAAGGATTATAGTTATATTTGTTTGTGAGCGTGAGTTTTTTATCTTTGTCTTGAAACCAACCCAATCCGTGCACAGACTGATGAAGCGTTCTCTTACCCTTAAATTTATAAGTATGCTGTTCCCAATTATTCCATTTATCAGCATTGTCATCATTCACAAAGAACTCTAAAAGGTCTACCTCAAAAGTACTTGCACCTAAGCGATGACGAAGCCATAATGCCATCCAAGTTCCAATTTCATAAGGTACCTTTGCCTTTATTTCGATGCGAGAATAAAGTGGGTAATACCGCTTAACATCCCTACTGGACAAGAAGCCTGACCACCATCCTAAGTTTGTACCATTGTGATTAGGCTTTAGTGGATAACGAGGAATAACTCCATAATCCACATAAGGATCTGGAACTTCTGGTTTACTGATTCCCGTATTAATTGGGTCACGTGTAGCGCGAATAGTTAGAATACCATCCTTTACCGTAACCATTTGCTCACGATAAGTCTGTGCCATACCCTGTCCAGGGTTATTACCATAGGCATCATTGGCATAGTTTCGTTTAGGGTCACCATATAGTCCCCATATCTTTTTGTTTACAGAAGTACCATTAAACTCATCACCAGGCAAATTCTTCCACCCTGGTAAAGTAGGAACCTCAGATACTTCCGACTGCGCTTTTACGTTGATTACACCCATACTTAGGACGCAAATCATTGAAATAAGAATCCTCATAAGCTTGTTTTATTTTATTTGAAAAGTTTCTTTTTACTTTTATTTTAAGCGACTCTATCTCAATAACAGGGGGAATTTAATGTTATAGGATAGAGTTCGCTTAATCATTTGATAGAGAGTATAAGTTCGTTACATTAAGAACCTTAAGGCTCTACGATGGTAGCTTTCTTTGTTACGAAGTCAATAGTAACCTTTGTTCCTGCTTTCCAAACATAATCCTTATTAGGTTCTCCCTCACCATTCTTACGATAGAGAAAATCCTTTGTTTCTGGATTAACATATACCTCACGTTTCCAAGAGCTAAACTTCTTCGCCTTCTTGAACGCAGGAATATCTGGATAAATACGCATTCTACCCCCATTCGTAATCGTTGCACTCATAGTTCTACCATCTGCATTCGCTGCAAATTCTACTGGAGCACCGCCACAATCGCCCGATAACTTAAGTGGCTGAATAGCGATATCACGAGAATCCAAGGCTACAAAGACAATATAAATACCATCACTTGGAACGACTGCACGATTGTTAGCAACAGTATAGTCTGTCAGTGTCTTCAATTGTGCAAAGTTTCCTTTACCGAATGCCTTTTCTGTTGAGAACTCAAGTGCAGTCCCTCCACGAAGATAAGTGATATAGAACCAACGAGAGTCACCCGCATAACCATTCTCAAATGATGCTACCTCTGGAGAACTCCAATCCCAATTACCAAAGTCATCACCAGTCATATAGAGGTGTTTAACACCTTCTGGAATAAGATTCTCAGGAGTTGTACCACCAAAGTCAGCTGTATTATTAGCAATATCAAGGCTTACCTTTGTACCCTTCGCTACAGGCAATACACTTGCTTCACTCGTTGCTACACCAGGATATTCCACCTTTCCATTACGAATTGTGAACATCATAGTTGACCAATCACGTGCATTCTGTTCAGAATTAGCAAAGAAGTTAAGCTGTCCTGTCTCAGTTGTCTCAACAGATAAGTTGCTACCATTGAGTTCTAAAGCCTGTTCCTTATCTCCTAATGCAGTGCCCGAAGCATACACTTTCGGTGTTTCAAAAGAAATCAACTTACGGTCTAAATTAACATAAACCAAATAAAGTCCAGAGGTATTTACAGTTGCCTTACCACTACCATCCACAGTAACTCCCTGCATTGTTGCCAATGAAGAGAAAGCCTGTGAACCATCTTTTGACATAGCCCACTCTACTGTTTGTCCTGCCTGCAGATAGCATAAACGCCAGAACTCACCATTGCCAACAGCACCTACAGGCGCCATCTTTACAACTCCATTCGTGTTCCAAGCACCGAAGTTAGAACCACCCATATAGAGTTCGTTGGAAAGTCCAGTAACTTCAACACCCTTACCACCCATACGTGCAGTAAACTTACCAGTCAAAACACTATATTGTACCTGAACACTGTACTGCCCTTTTAAAGGGAACTTCAACTTAACATTTGACTTATTTGTCAATGGTTGATAACTATCATTGAGCTGATTGGCACGTTCAGCCAAAGCAGTACCAGTGAAAACAGCTGACAAAGTGTCAACCTCCGTTTCGCTATCACGCAGATACAAAGTTATACCATCATTCATATTGAAGACATACTTACTTGGCAAGAGCTGCTGAGTTGAATCAGCATTGCTCCAAGTCACAACGTGCGTAAGCTTGTCATAAGAAACATTATTAAGTGGAATAGCCGTACTTCCATCTGCTGTAAGCGCATTATCACCCTTCATTGTAAACTGAATAGGAATGATGGTCAATTCCTTTCGTTGCTGATTAACAACAATCTGATACAGTCCTTCTGAAGGAACAGAGAAGCCTTCACCACCTTCTGTCAGACTATAAGCTGCCGCCTGAGCATTAGAAAGTGGAATCTCACTTCCCTTTCCATAAGCAACAGGTTTTTCCATCAGTACCCACAAAGGAAATCTGAAAGCGACCATCTTTCTTCAACCAAGCCTTAAGACTTAACATATTAGCATGAGAGCCAGCAATCAGTCGTCCCGTCTCAATTGGGATAGAGAACTCTGATGAAGAACCTGAAAGATAGATTCCCTCTGGCACATTCACAACCTCATCGTAGGCTATATTATTTTTCTGTACAAGCTGCAACGCCTAAGACGCACAACATAGTAAAGATATTCTTTAACTTTATCATGATGCTCTAATTTTGTTATAGTGCTGTCCGACAAACCATGTCCTTGTAAGTTAGTTATTAGTGTCTTACTCTATTTTTTTAATGTAAGTAATGACCCTATCTTACCATCTTATATCGTGGAGCTGGTGCTCAGCACGTGTGGTGTTCATGCCCAACACCAATCGTGTTAAGGCTTTATCGGACAGCAGTAATTATATTACCAATCTCTATTTTGACTCCATTTCTTCAGCTTGAGTAGCTCAGACTCTGGAATTGGATACCAATACATTTTTAGGTTGGAAAACTCTCTGTTCTACTTCTGTAGGTGCATAGGTAAATCCACCTGTAGCCTTCTTGGCAACCTGTACTCCCATAAGTGGAGAACCAAGTGTAGAAGAAGCAATTTTCCAACGGCGTACATCCCAAGAACGATGCTCCTCGAAAGCCAACTCCACACGACGCTCATGCTGTATAACCTTACGCATCTCATCTTGTGAAAGTCCACTTACGACATCTGGAAGTGAAGCACGATTACGAACCTTATTCAAATAAATAGCAATATTAGGATTAGAAGGGTCATATTCATTGAGTGCCTCAGCATAGTTCAAATAGATTTCAGCCAAGCGGAACAATGGGACAACATGACCACCGCTACTTCCTCCAGTCTGAATATTAACATCCTCATTGAGGTACTTACGCAAGTAATATCCAGTCTTGGTTGCATTTGGATTAGGACTTGCATCTGCACCTCCAGGGAAAGTAGTTACATTCTTTCCCTTGAAAGAAGCTACATTCATCAAGATTGTTGCAGCCAATCGTGCGTCCCTATTTATGTAAGGCTGTGCTGCTTTAGCAGGATCGTTCCAATCAAAGGCTGTTCCGTCAAGCATCTCATACTCATCAACTAAGTTTTGTGAAGGATTAGTTCCTCCCTTTCCACCAAAGCTAATAGGGAAGTTACTCTTTTCAAAACTTGAGTTTGCACCATATCTACGTACGAAGATATATTCCTTATTTTGGAAGTCATTCTTAAACAAATCGCCATAAGAGGTAGCCAACTCATATTGATTGAGGTCGATAACAGCCTTAGCCGCATCAGCTGCAGCCTTCCAAAGAGAAGCATCAGACGGCTTATTAGATTCGTTTAAATCACCAAAATTAACGTAAAGAGGACTGGCAGCATAAAGTAACACACGACTCTTCAAAGCCAACGCTGCGCCCTTCGTTGCACGACCAAAAGCATCATTATTATTACGCCATGGTGTCAGTTCAAGTGTGTCTGCAGCCGTGTCGCACTCTTTAACGATGAAGTCTACAACCTCCTTCATGTTTGGACGTGGAGTATTCTCATAATTCTCATTGAGACTGAGCGTAGAGGTAACAATTGGAGTTGGACCATAACGCTTCAACAATTCAAATTGGAAGTAGGCACGAAGGAAACGAGCCTCTGCTCGCCACATACGGATATCCTTCAAGTTATTAGCATACTCAACCTGCTTATTAGGGTCCAATCGTGTAATATCAAGATTGACATGATTGGTGTTTTCCAGTAGAGTACAACACTTAGAGATTCCAGCATAGTAACGATTCCAATGGTCATCAGGATTGCTCAAAGCACTCCAAGAGCCATTATTAAACTGTTGAACATTTGCTGTTTCTATAGCAAACTCGGCATCATCTGTTGCAGCATCTAACATAGCTCCATCTGACAAACGGTTCAATCCCTCTGGAAGCAGTGAGTAAGCATAGGTAAGATATTGCTTTGTTCTATTGTAAGAATCGAACGTTGCAGTCTTATCTATAAACGAATCTTCCTCACGGTCCAAAAGACTATTACATGAACTTAGAACCAGTGCTGTGCTGATAGACACTGGGATGATAATATTTGAAAAAAACTTTGTTTTCATAGAATAAAGTTTCTAATATAAGACATAAATTAGAATGCAAGCTTAAACCTACACTAACAGTACGCATAAGTGGATAACTTAAGAGGTTATCTTGCTCAGCATCACCCAATTTCCCAAGATGATCCAGTGTGAACAGGTTGGTAGCATTCACGTAGAAATAAACACTACTTAATCGCAATGCACGTGTAACGGAATTTGCAAGTTCATATCCTACCTGAACATTACGTAGACGCAAGAAGCTTCCATTACGACGCCAGAAGGTTGAAGTGCGATAGTTATTGCTGAAATTCATCGTTGACAAACGTGGGTAGGAAGCATCTGTATGTGTTGGAGTCCAACTATCAAGTGCTAAATTAGATGCTGTACCGTTGTTTTGGAAAGAGTAGATATTCGCTCCACGGAGATAGATATCACGCTGCGCAACACCTTGGAACATTACACTGAAATCAAAACCTTTGTACTTAAAGCCTCCACTAAACATGTAATTCCATGCAGGGACAGTACTATTACCAATAGGATGAGCATCATTCTCATCAACTACCTGGTCATTGTTATAGTCTTTATACTTGATATCTCCAGGTGCAACACGTCCAAAACGAGGTTGCGGAAGATTAGCATTAAGTTTTCCATTGCTATCGAAATCATTTGCTGTATAGTAGCCATCAGCCTCTAAAACAATAGGTTTCCACACAGAATTACCCTTCTTATAAAGGTAGCTTTCTGGCTTAACATCTTCTCCCTGCTCATCAACACGACTCATTGCATACCATGTTCCAGCCTCAGCAAAGTAAGAAAAGTTATCACGAACCTTACCCTGATAACGTGCTTTGAGCTCGAAACCATGGTTTGTCACTTTACCCACATTCATCAAAGGTAGTATACCACCATAAGAAGCTCCAACAATACCCAATACCTGCGCATAAGGATAAGCAAGGATATCAGACTGCACCTCATGGAAGACATCAAAGTTGAGAGAAAGATTTTTCCAAAGTGTAGCATCAATACCAACATTGAACATACGCTTCTTTTCCCATGTTACAAATGGGTTTGCCAAAGTCTTTTCTGTGAAACCAGAAGACTGCGAGCTACCTGTGCCGAATAGATAACTACCACTACCACCGTATGACTCATCATACATATAGCGAGCAGAAGTCTGATTGTTACCAGTAAGACCATAAGAAGTACGCAACTTCAAGAAATCAACCCATGACAAAGACTTCATAAACGATTCGCTACTAACGACCCATGCTGCTGACATTGCTGGGAATACTCCAAAACGACGACCACGTGCATAGTTATCTGTACCCATATAAGAAGCTACAACTTCAGCAATATAACGTTTCTGATAATCATAGGACAGACGGCCTGCAAAGTTCACATAACATTCGTCATCACGTACATCATATACCTGATAACGGTCATTGTGCATCAACAACATAGCATGAATACCATGATCTCCAAACTGACGCTGATAATCAATCTGACCTTGTAACCCTATACGTGACTGACTGGTTCTGAAGCCTTCTGTAGCTGTCAAAGCTGCATCTGAGCCATACTGAGTATAGTTATAAACAGGGTTATTTTGTGCATCAACACCTGTCTGAGCCAGAGAATAACGTGCGTAGTCACGTGTCTTTGGAGAGGATTCAGCCATAAAGTTGTGATAACCAAACATTACCTTGGCACTCAAACCGCGAATGAGTGCACTGAAATCATACTGCAAACCAAAGATAACCTGCAACGAACGAGAGTTCTCCTTATACAAGCCTCTGTTCAAAAGATTTGCAACAGGATTGGTATACAATGATGTTCCACCAAAACTTCCATTCGGATTGTAAACAGGGAAAGCATTAGGAGGAGTCGTCCAAACAGACTTCAAATAATCATCTGCACCACCAGCACCCGGTGTTGTCTTCTCTGCAAAGCTCACACCTGAATAAAGGAACGTGCGGAAATACTTTGTGATATCAACATCTAAATTTGCTCTGAAGTTATAACGTGCATAGTTTACATTGGCATTCTCTCGTTGCTTTGAATCTGTTCCACGATAAATACCATCATTATGCATTAATCCAGCCATTACATAGTAGTTCAGACCACCGCCACCACCACGGAAAGACAATTCGCCCATCGTCAGTGGTGTGGTATTCTTATACAACTGATTCTTCCAATTTACATTTGGATAAAGGTATTGATTACTTCCTGACTGATAAGCAGCAAGTGCTTCATTCGTATATAAAGCCGCTTTTCCATCATTCTCAAGTGCTTGATTATACAGGCGTGCATAATTGTAAGCATCCATCGGTGTATCCATGATTGTTGGCATTTGGATACCCGTCTGCATACGAAACCTATCTTAGGAGAAGAATGATAACCCTTCTTTGTAGTAATCAACAAAACACCATTTGCACCTCTTGAACCGTAGATAGCCAAGGCTGCAGCATCCTTCAATAAAGATACCGACTCTATTTCTTCGGCAGAGATATTATCTAATGGAGCTTCAAAACCATCAACAAAGACAAGCATCTGCTGCTTGCTGTTGAACGAACTTACACCACGTGTGAACATATTCTCCATATAGAAGTCGTAACCAGGCTCACCCGATTTCTGTAGAATCGATAGTCCAGGAAGCATTCCTTTTAACGAGTTACCCACCGTTGGTGATGTAATCTCCATGAGGCGCTCACCCTTTACGGTAGAAATAGCAGCCGACTGTGTTTTTGAAGACTGTACACCATAAGCTACATTTACGACTGTTGTATCAGTGATTTCTTGTGCATATCCAGAAAGACAGGATAGCATAAGAGCACCTCCTATGATATGAATCTTATATTTCATTGTTCAATTATTTTACATTAAGGTTTACACGTTATTACCATCCAGGGTTCTGAATGAGATAGCCCTTATTGACTTCTTTCTGGTCAATAGCATACAAGTAGCAGTTATCATTCCAAAAACGGTGTTCAAACACATATGGTTGATAATGGATATGTGTCTTATTACCGTCTGTTGAATTAATCTTCAAGCCATAGAACTTACCCTTCATAACTCCTTCGTCACCAGCGATAAGCCATCTTCTGATATCCCAGAAACGATGATCTTCAAATGCCAACTCTACTGCACGTTCATTACGAAGCTTTGTTCGGAAAGCCTCCTGCGACATACCTGCAGGGAAGTCTGGCATACCTGCACGTGCACGAACAAGGTTAACAGCATCGTAAGCAGCTTGTGAAGGTGTACTTTCATATTCGTTAAGTGCCTCCGCATAATTCAAATAAAGTTCTGCCAAACGGAAAACAGGCCACTGTACATTGGTAGAATTACTGCCATTTACATGTAAACTACGTGGAACCCACTTATGAAGCAAATGAGCTGTACGGTCCATAGCAGACTTCTCAGAACCTCCGTCGAGGAAGTTGATAAATGGGATTTCATCATTCCAGCTACTGCTATGATAAGCAATAGTCTGCTTGAAACGTGGGTCAAGACTGTTATAAATATCAATGAGGTTATCACCACCATTCATATTCCAATCAGCAGGCTGACCATCTGCGCGCTTCTCATAACGCTGAACAAAATTGAATGTTACATATAAACCTGCATCTCCCCATGCCTTGTTCATAGCCCAAGTAGGCAAGTTTGCAACCAAAGGACGATTTGTTGTCTTGAAGTTTCTGTACTTCATATTACCTAAATGATTTCCTCATTATTAGGAATAGTCCATACATCTTCATAGTCTTTCTCTGGGTTACCAGTATTATGAATCTTATAATGTCCTGAAGAAACTGCTGCATCAATAGCTGCCTTAGCTGCATCAGCTGCCTTCTTCCAACGCTCTCTATCATAGTTTCCATAACCAATGAGGTCTTCGTGACCAGGGAATGCCATATAAGGTCTGTTCGTATTGAACAATGGACTTGCTGCATAGAGTAGAACCCTTGCCTTCAAAGCTAAGGCTGCTATGCGTGTAGCACGACCTAACTTTGACTCATCAGTATAGTAATCAGGGAGAAATCGTGTTGCTCTATCACAGTCAACAAGAATAGAATCAACACAATCAGAGAACGAGTTACGAGGACGTTCTGAGAAGTCTGTTGGATCAATCACCTCTCTTACGATTGGCATACCACCATATCGATAGACACCTTCCCATAACAGCATGGCTCTCATAAAATAAGCTTCGCCAGTAGCACGCTTATTAAATTCAGGGTCACCTTCATCAAAAGGCACTTCATTAATACGCTTTAAGATAAGATTTGCAACACGTGTTGTATGGTTTCTTAAATAAAAGCGACAATCTTCATCCCATGTAAAGTTACTATTTGTATGGTTGCCTGCATTCCATGCAGCATTGCCCATCGCCCAAGTTGCAACATCTTCTCCCTCATCGCAAGCTGAAGCTAAGGTCGAAGAAGACAACAAACGACGATCTGTATTAGAACTACTCATACAAAAGCCATAGGGCATTCCTTCTGCATAGAGCGTTGTTAATAAACTCTCTGCATCTGCTCGAGTTGAGAAAACTTCATTCTCTCCATAGTCGACAGAGGGTGGAGTCTCTAAGTAGTCAGAACAGGATGCGAGCAAAATAGAAGCACAACTACATGCTATATATAAAAATTTCTTCTTCATACGAAAGGTTTTTTTAGAATTGAATATTTATACCCATGTTATAGATTTTCTGCAATGGGTAGGTGTTAATCTCAGTTGCTCCTCCTCTTGATGGAGCCTCTGGGTCCAAGTCAATAACATCTGTCCAAGTAAACAAGTTTGTTCCACTAATGAACACTCTCAAACTTTCCAATCCCAATGCCTTGAGCTGCTTCTTATTAAAGGTATAACCTAACTCTAAGTTTTTCAGACGCAAATAGTTAGCATTGCGAATCCAGAAGTCTGAATCCTGATAGTTGTTATCAGTATCACGTGATGGACTCATTGACAAACGAGGGAAACTAATGTTTTCACCACGGTCATAACGGTCTTGTGTCCAACGTTCCAAAATCAAAGTCTTAGCACTATTATGGGCATTGATGAATGGCCACAATGCACGACCAAAGTACTTAATAGAAACGTGTGAGGCACCTTGGAAGAGTACTGAACAGTCAAAGCCACGCCAGTTAAATCCAGCAGAGAATCCATAGATTATCTCTGGAGTAGGTGAATAACCGATTGGCACCATATCATACATATCAATCTTTCCATCCTTATTTACGTCAACATAGCGGATATCACCAGGCTGCAAACGATTACCATTCCAACTGCTTACAGGGCGGTCGAGCGCATTGATTTCTTCCCAAGAATTATAAAAGCCATTAGAGAGAAGACCAAAGAACTGACCTACACGACGACCTGTACGCATCTGATAAGCATACTTTTCAGGAACTTCATCTTGGAAGAGAATCTTATTGCGCGCAAAAGAATAGTTGAAACGCCCCCAGTAGTTGAAGTCGCGTATCTTATTACGATAGTTTACGTCAAACTCAAAACCAGAGTTCTCCATCTCACCCATGTTGTAAGCTGGCAAAGAAGCACCAATCAACATTGGCGCACTGTTTCGATTTGAGAGGATGTTATTACGACGCTCCTTAAAGTAATCAAACGAAACTGTCAAATGATTCTTGAGGAAGTTCATATCAACACCAAGATTCAACTTACGAGCTTTCTCCCATGTCAACAATGGGTTACCCAAACGTTTCCTCTATCATCTGCGAATAAACAGGGTTAGCTGATGAACCAAAGTTATAACCAGAAAGGTTTCCACTTGTTGATCCATAAACAGAAGGCAGATACAAGAAGCGGTCACCACCAATCTTATCATTACCAACTTCACCATAGGTTGCTCTCAATTTCATATAAACAAGCCAATCATTCTTTGGAAAGAAAGGTTCTTCACTGACTACCCAACCTGCAGATACAGCAGGGAAGAAACCAAATCGACGACCTGCAGCAAAGTTCTCTGTACCATTATAACCCATGTTAAACTCTGCCAAGTAGCGACTGGCATAACCATAGGTCACACGACCTACAACACCTTGATAGGCATTAGGCACATGATAGGCAAGGCTTGGTGAGTAATATTTACTCTGATTATAGAGCAAGAGAGCAGTGGCATGATGCTTTCCAAATGTACGATCAAAGTGGATTCCAGCCTCGAAATAAACCTTTCTGTTCTTTCCGTAATTGAATCCTCCACCCCAAGTGCTTTCTTCGTTTTGTGGTACAAGGATGATATTCGTTGGATCACTTGGGTCTACCTTAGGAACGAAAGTCTGCATGGTTTTCACCGAGAGACGTTTACTATAGTAATAGCTGTCATAAGAAGTACTTGCATGAACTGAAAGACCTTTCAACAATAAACGTGACAAATCATAGTCAAAACGCAAAGTTGAGTTAATGGTGTTAGCGTAGGTATTGTTATAACCATTGTTCAACAATGCCTGCCATGGATTCTCATCATCAATAGTATTCTCAAGACGTACCAACTTTCCATCTACCATACCTGGAGTACCCAATGGTGTTGCCCAAGAAATCTCTTTCCAAAGTTCACTATTACCAATACCTGGAGTACGGATATTATTGATTTGTGTTGACAGTTGTACAGTTGCCTTAAAGTCCTGTGTAATATTAAAATCGAGATTTGAACGGAAGTTATAACGTGTGTCAGAAGCATTCACATCGTGATTACGATCTATCTTCGTATATTTGTACATACCTCCTTGATTGAAGAAACCAGCAGAGATAAAGTACTTCATACGATCTGTACCACCTGAAATATTGAAGTTGTGCTGTGTACGGAGAGAAGCCTTACGCAAGAACTTACCCACCCAGTCAGTACTTGGATGCATAATAGGGTCTGTTCCATCACGATAGAGCTGAATATCTGCTTCGGTAAAGCGTGGAACATAAGATGTACCCTTTGTGTAAGCATCATTTTTCAAAGCTTCATTATACATCTCACAATACTCTGCACTATTTAAATAATGTGGTAAAGCTGTAGGTGATTGAACTGCGAAATTACCAGAATAACTCAAGTGTGGCTTACCTTTCTGACCTTTTCGAGTTGTTATTAAGATAACACCATTTGCACCACGTACACCATAGATAGCAGTAGCAGAAGCATCCTTAAGAATACTTACCGACTCAATTTCATTAGGGTCGAGTCCATTGTAATTTGGACGCTCTACACCATCAATCATTACTAAAGGGGCTGTGTTGTCAGAGAACGTACTCACACCACGAATCAAAAGGGTTGAGTTGTCTTCACCTGGCGCACCACTTCTCTGCATAGCAATAAGTCCTGGCATCTTACCGACCAACATATTACTAATATTTGCCTGTGGGGTTTGTACCAAGTCTTTTGTTGACACTGATGCAATAGCACCTGTTACGGTTGCCTTCTTCTGTGTACCATAACCTACGACAACAACTTCATTAAGGGCTTGTGCTTCATCTTCCTTTAAGGTAATCTTCAGATTGGCACCACTCTTCGCAGCTACCTCACGAGTAGCAAAACCAATGTATGAAATAGAAAGTACGCTATTTGCTGGAGCTTCTATCGTAAACTCTCCATCGGTATTCGTAGCTGTTCCTATCGTTGTTCCTTTTACAAAGACACTCGCACCGATGATTGGATCACCATTGGCCTCAAGAACAACACCCGAGATTTTATGCTTCTCTGGTGTATATTGTTCCCGCTCATTAATAGCTACTGCCTTTTTTTGTTCAGAACTCTCAACTCTTTCCTTTACCACAGGGGCAAGGCTTAATACAATAGTATTATTGTTGAAAGAATATTGAATTCCATGAGGAGAAAACACATGTGTAAGGGCTTTCTCTAAAGGCCAGTTCTTACATACCAATGTTACTTTCGTCTTAGAGTTAAGTACATTGTTACGATACACAAATGTGTAATTCGTTTGTTGTTCAACTTGCCGAATAAACCGACTGATTTCTTCGTTTTGGAGATTTAGGCTCACATTACCACGCTGCGCCAACAACATTGTCGGTATAAGTGATAATACCATAACCAACAAGCAACGCAGAAGGAATCTCCTTCTTGTTTTTAGATTGTTTGCCATATACTATGTTTTTAGTTATAAGGGTTTAGATATAAAGATTTATTCTATGATTATTGTTCCATTATCTGTATGATAATTAAATTTATACTGCATCTTCAACGAACTAAGTACACTTTCCAATGATTCATTATAGAAGGTACCCGTGAGGAGGTCGTTAGCTAACTTCTTATTACGAAGCTGAATGCGTACGCCATACCAATCCTCAATTTCATGTAACACCTCAGCCAACGGCTTACTATTAAATGCCAAATAGCCTTCTTTCCAACGTGCATCAGTTGTCGCATCATTGTCACAGATTTTAAACTGATGCGAAGCAAGCTTATAGATTGATTTCTTTCCTGGATAAAGACGATAATCTTCTTTCAGCGCCTCTGATGTAAGTCGAACGGCACCAGAGAACAAGGCTGTCTCAATGGCATCTTCGTGATAGCGTACATTGAACTCGGTACCCAAGACTTCAATTTGCATATCGTTTACCTTTACACGAAATGGGCAAGAGGCATCTTTCGTTACATCAAAAAAAGCTTCACCTTTTGTCAACACCACTTCACGATGTTTGAGGTACTACATTATAACATAATTGGCTATTTCCGTTGAGGGTTACTCGCGTACCATCAGGCAAGGTTATCGTACGCTTACTACCCGCCTTAACACTTACATAAGTGTAAACTGGAGCCGAAGGAGCCAATGAGTTTATCCACCAATAACTGCCACCTACCAATGACAACATCAAAACGAACATCGCCGCATAGCGCAAGAATCTGCGAACACGTGTCTGACGTTTCTCTTCTTTTACATTAGCATAGATATTTTGCAAGATTCTTTGCTGTGACTCACTACTCATCTTTACAGACTCTGACGATGTAGATAAATCATCACACATTAAATCCCACAACTCCTCATCTGATGTGAGCGGAACCTTATTTTTCAATAGCTCAAAATCCATTTGAGATATTTGTCCCGATAAATATTGCTTATATAATTCTTCGAATTTCTTTTTCCATACGTTTTTAGCTTATAAGATGTATACGTATAGATATGAAGATAATACTTAAAAAAATAACTTTTTATTAACAAGCAACGTGAATTCAACAAGCAATTATAAAAACAAAAAAAGGTTCTTCCGTTAAATGTATGGACGCGTTTCGTATTGCTTTAATGGAAGAACCGAAGTTACTCTTTAAAAAAACATTGCTAAAAACAGTCATCTATCTTTCCTATTATCATCCTCTAACATTGAAAAACCATTTCATTTTTAAAAACCTCGAAAATCGACATATAAGTACTTGAAAAAAATCATTACATAATTTCGAGTAAAAACATCTATAAAGGACGGCTAAAACACATATAAAAAAAGCAAGTTTGCAATCAACAGAGAATCAATTAGTTACAGAGTAGTAAAATAAAAGGCGCTTAATTGGACTTCAAAAGGGCGTTAGTAAGACCTCAAAAGGGCACCTATTACAACTCAATTGGGCGTTTTATAGAAACCAAAAGAGCATATATAGGTTACGAATCAGATGAAAATATTTTACATATATCGATTAATAAGAGAATATGCCGTTTGGTAAAGCCAGATAGAGATAGTATATATTTTCATTTTCTGCATCTTATCTTGTAGTTTAGAATGCTATCTTGACAACTCTCTTCTAAATATTTTTAAAGTAGATGTAAGATAGTTTTTTACAGTCTGTGAAGATAAGTTCAGGGACTCTGCAATCTCTTGAATGGGCATATTCTTTTCACGACTCATCTCGTAAATCTGACAAGCACGCTTTGATAACAGTTTCTTTACCTGCCGAATTCGATCAACCGACTCATGGTAATCAAGCTGTTCTTCTGGTGTTGCAAATGAAGATACTTTATCACATGCTTGACGATAGTCCTCAAAATCAAGCTGTGCCACCTGCTTCCTAAAACTATCAATAATTAAATTACGAGCAATGGTAAATATCAAGGCATTTACATTACCATAGCAATCTAATTGTTCACGCATATTCCACAATTTCATAAAAGTTTCTTGAACGATATCTTCTGAAAGTGAAACATTCTTTGTCTGCGCCAATATGAAGCTATATAACTTGTTCGAGTAATACATATACAATTCTGAGAAAGCCTCGTAAGAACCTTCTCTCAACTGCATTACCCACTTATCATAAATGTCTTCCATTGCAATAGAACTTATTTGTCTTCGCACTATTCCAACACTTCTCACTCATACTAATTAGCCATTTAAATTACTATTTTTGGAGATAGGTTGATTAGTACTTAATATTGCTTAGCGATGCAAATATATACATATTCTTTTTACAATCTATCACATTTCATCTTATTTTTTTAATTATATCGTAGACGAAAAGTCAATTAGCAACAAAGAATAAAGTTTTATATCTAAAAACTAATTATCTGAAAAATAAATGCGTTATACAATCTACCAAGTTATCTTCAGCACATTTACAAATCAAAAAATAAATTCATCTAATGAGCCTTGACTCAATCTTTAATAGAAAACACCTCCCTTTAAGTCATCTCCCCTTTCTATCGTCCCCTTTCTCTTATATCGAATTATTTCCAAGCAAAAAACAACGCCCCTTAAGTTATCTTTAAGTAGTTTTATATTCGCATTAAAGGATTCAGCAGCTGCGGAGAAAAAAGACAAGTTCTTGGTATTCTTTTAAATTTCTGCAACTTTTATATTCCTATTAACAGCAACTTATCACTTTGTATAGACAATAATTTAATTTCCTGTCACTCCTGTCACTACCAAAAGAGACACAAGTTATTCATTATCAAAGCCTTTACAAACAATGTTAAAATGACAGGAAATAAATTTTAAACTTAATAGTATGATTAAAGATGAAAGTGAGTTCTGAATAAAGGTTTGAGTGAGTTCTGATTTTATCCATTAATCACAAAGTACACTTTAAGTACCCCCTACAAAGAAAAATCCCTTGCAAATCATCGATTCACAAGGGATTTAAAGTACCCAGACCCGGGCTCGAACCGGGATGGGTTGCCCCACTGGTGTTTGAGACCAGCGCGTCTACCTATTCCGCCATCTGGGCATGGCTGTTGTTTGAACAACGGGTGCAAAGGTAGAGAGAAAATCTGGATTTGGCAAATTTTTGAGGAATTATTTAATGACATTACTTTGATTAATGCATATTTGTAGTATTTTACAATAAAAGATTTGGAGGTATGAGTTATAAAAGGTATCTTTGGAGAAACAAATTCGGTTAGCTTAAATAGATAATGACTACGAAACAGAACAACTATTGCGTAATTCTTGCCGGTGGCAAGGGACGAAGACTATGGCCCTGCAGTAGAGATAAGTATCCAAAGCAATTTATAGACTTCTTTGGTGTGGGTCGTACTCAGCTTCAACAAACATTTGACCGCTTTGCAAATATTCTTCCAAAAGAGAACATTTATATTAATACCAGCTGTGATTATCTTGACCTTGTCAAAGACCAGTTGCCTGAAGTAGCAGCTGACCATATCATGGCTGAACCAATACACAGAAACACTGCGCCAAGTGTTGCATGGGCAGTGCATCGTATTATGATGTTCGATCCTAAAGCTAATATCATAATATCACCTTCAGATCATAACATTGTTAATGATGATGCTTTCTTTCGTAATATAAAAGAAGGATTATCATTCGTTGAGAAGAATGATGCTATACTGACGATGGGGGTTAGCCCTACCCGACCAGAACCTGGATACGGATATATACAGAAGGGCGTCTACACGGGTAATGGCGACATATATAAGGTGCAAGCCTTTACAGAAAAGCCAGACCGAGAATTTGCACAAATGTTCATGGATAGTAAGGAGTGGTGTTGGAATACAGGACTCTTCCTCTCTAACGTCAATTACCTTCGTCAATGCCTCTATGGCTTCCTCCCTTCTGTTTTGCGTGAAGGTGAAATGAGCAGTAAGATAACAACGATAGAGGATGAAGAGGCTTTCATACATGATAATTTCCCACGCTATCCTAACATTTCATTAGATTATGGCATCTTAGAGAAGTCGGAGAATGTTTATGTAATGAGGTGCGACTTTGGTTGGGCAGACCTTGGAACGTGGCATGGTGTTTATGAGTCTCTAAGCAAGCGAGATGGAGATAATGTTGTCATAGACTCGGATGTTATCCTTGAAGATGCTACTAATAATATTATAAAGCTCTCCAAAGGGAAATTAGGTGTTATCAACGGACTTGATGGCTATATCATTGCAGAAAAGGACAATGTATTACTTATCTGTAAGAAAGAAGACTCTTCTGCATTGGTAAGGAAATATGTGAATGAAGTACAGATAAAGAAGGGAGACGAGTTTGTATAAATAAAAACCTCCCCCAACCCCTCCAAAGGAGGGGAGTAGCAAGTTTGCGTAAAGGTGAGATTACTTTGTTAAACGCCTCTTCCTTATATTAAGGAAAATGATAAACGGGGATATGCAATGACACTATATCCCATTTGAGATTTCACATGTATCATTCTATCGTCACCTCCTAACTACTTCATATATTTATATTGATCGATAACAAAGACTTCTGACCTATTGTCAGAACTAATTCTTAAACTATCCACAGCATACATTCCGAACCATCCTTTATGCATATAAAGTAAGCCAGGAGTATTCTTTGAGGATTCAATAGCATCAGATGTGCGAAAAACAAATTCTTCATTTGTCCCAAGTATCTTTATACGATAAAACAATTTCAATTTCCTTCCCTTTCGCATTGATATATCAAGATACTCTTTTACAACAGCATCCCTTTGCACTACCTCTTTTTCACCAAAATTTCGATTCACATAGCAGATTACAGGAGTAGTCACAGCTACCATTAATGGTATAAGAAAAGAATAGACAAGCATAAAAATAAAGAAAAAAAGAACTCTCTCCCCTGTGTTATTCTTCCTATACTTATATATCACGGTGGCAAGACTAAGGACAAGTGCAATACATGCAAATAGATACTTGTAATCACTATTTAAAAAGGAAAAAGGCAGTATTGTGTTACTTCCTATCTTTTCGAGATCAAAGACATGCAGAACTAACATGGAAAGCCCTGCAAAGATTAAGCCTATTATCAAATAAACCAGTAACAAAAACAATATACCAAGAATCCTCTTTGCCAGCTTAACCCTATCTATATTTTCCCAACGATGCCCTTCGTCAATTAGCCAATCAGTCCATCTATCATCCCGTATATTCTTCATAAACATTCGTATAACTGGCAAACGGTGATATACACGTCATACTATATCTCCATTCAATAATATTTTTTATAATTTAATACTACTCTTACTAAACTTTGAAAATCTTTACAGTAATCTCTTTCTACCCCTCAAATTGTACATGATATTTGATATTAACATCAGCGACGCTGTTCATTGATAGGAAATGGATCATTCTGCAACAAGTGTTGTTGAAGAGAATGAGTCTTCTTTATACACCGCACTGTCTACAACATACATTCCAAAATAACCTTTATGTAGATAGATACCACAAGCGGTCTTATCTTTCCAGTCATAATCGAACCTACTACTAATCATGACATTTCGCTTCATGTTGGGAAGATAAAAGCTATAACAAAAAACACTATTGCTCCTTGACACTCTTCTAACTTTCCTTGTGAATATAGCCCTCTGCGTTATTATCTCTTTGTTACCATAATTAGAGTTGGGGTACAGAATAGCAAAAGAAACGAAACCAAATAGGAAATAACATAAGACAGGATTGAAAAACATGAGTAAGAAGAACATAGTCACACGATTATTCCCTCTTCTCCAACGCTTCTTTGAGACAATGATTATTAAACTTAGGATGGCATCCAAAATAATACAAAACACCGTATGATTAATAGGCAATTCACTGAAAGGCATTAAGGTATAGCTATAAAGTTTATTGCCCGTCTTTAGAATCAAGAAAGCTACAACAAGGATAGCAATGAACAAAAGACTACCCAATACAATCCCAGTCCACATGCTTACACGTTCTTTCCAACCAAACGAGCCAAATCTCTCCCAGCGGAGCTTGTCATTAATCAACCAATCTGACCAATTATCATCTTTCGTTTCCTTCATAGAGATTCTTTATAAGCAAAAACGGAGATATATACCTTATGATATATCTCCGTTCTATTCGTTTTCTGTGTCAGCATCTATCACTTAATCCAATTCCTGGAAAGCCTTGAAAATCTTTGCAGCAATCTCCTTCTGCTCCTCAGCATCAACCTGTACGTGATGTTTGAAATTAACATCAGCCTCACTGTTCATTGGCAAGAGGTGGATATGTGCATGATTAACCTCTAATCCCAAGACGACCTGTGCTACCTTCTTACATGGAAAGACTGTCTTTATAGCACGTGCAACCTTCTTTGCAAAAACCTCAAAGGCTGCAAGTTCCTCATCTTCCATATCAAAGATGTAGTCAACCTCCTTACGAGGAATAACAAGTGTATGTCCCTTTGTTACAGGATCAATGTCGAGAAAAGCATAGAACTGTTCGTTCTCTGCACACTTGTAGCTTGGAATCTCACCCGCTGCAATCTTACTGAATATTGTCATACAAACCTCCTTGTTTTAATGTTATGCATCAATTGAGATCTTATCAATGCGCAGAGTGATAGTACCACGAGGGATAGTGATTTCAACCTCATCGCCCACCTTCTTATTCAACAAGCCCTGTGCAATAGGAGTCTTGATTGAAATCTTATTCTGCTTTTAGGTTAGCCTCTGTCTCACTAACAATCGTATACTTCATCTTAGCATTTGTCTTTACGTTTGTCATCTCAACAGTAGACATAATCTGTACGGCATCAGTGCTCAAACGTGACACATCAACAATCTTTGCTTGTGCCACGGTCATCTTCAATTCAGCAATACGTGCTTCAAGATGACGCTGTGCCTCCTTAGCAGCATCATACTCAGAATTCTCACTCAAGTCACCCTTATCGGCAGCTTCGGCAATAGCAGCAGATGCCTTGGGACGTTCAACAGATTCTAAATACTGCAAATCGGCTACGAGTTTGTCGTAACCTTCCTGTGACATATAAGCCATAATATCTTGTTTTTAAAAAAATTAATCGTTTTTTTCAATAGACATAAAAAGATAGAATTCCAACATCAATCTCACTGAATGTCGGAATCCCATATCCTTAAACGTCTTAATCCTTTTTATTTTTTTTGCAAAGATAGGCTTAAAAAAATGACATAACAAAGTTTTAACGGATAAAAATGCTTTTTTTATAAGCTATATTTCAACTTTTTCTTTCAGACTTTAGTCTTTCTTTTTAGGTTATATTCAACTTTCTTTATATAAATCCTCTTTACATTACATCCGCTATTGCCATCACTTCCTTATCCTTCTTACATCTATCTCTTTCAGCAATACAAAGACCTTAGCTTTCTTTTTCATTGAAATCACTTGCAAATATAAAAAAATACTATCTATATTTGCGACATATATATATCATGACAAGCAAGTGTGCTTAAAAAAACCCAAGTTTCATTTATTTATAGGAGATTTTATTATGAAAGCATTTGCAATGTTAGGAATCGGAAAGGCTGGTTGGATAAAGAAAGACCGCCCTGTATGTGGACCGATGGATGCCATTGTTAGACCATTGGCGGTAGCTCCTTGTACCTCTGACGTACATACCGTTTGGGAAGGAGCTATCGGAGAGAGAAAAAACATGATTCTCGGACACGAAGCTACAGGCGAAGTCGTTGAGGTTGGATCAATGGTAAAGGACTTCAAACCGGGAGACAGAGTACTTGTTCCAGCTATCACACCCGATTGGAATTCGTTAGAAGCACAGGCTGGGTATTCCATGCACTCGAATGGCATGCTGGCAGGTTGGAAGTTCTCTAACTTCAAAGATGGTGTCTTTGCAGAATACTTCCATGTCAATGATGCCGATGGCAATTTGGCTTTAATTCCAGAAGGACTTGACCCAGTTGATGCCGTTATGCTCTCTGACATGGTACCTACAGGCTTCCACGGAGTAGAGCTTGCTGACGTGAAGTTCGGAGATGAAGTCCTCGTTATCGGTATTGGTCCTGTTGGTCTGATGGCTGTGGCTGGTGCAGCTCTTGCTGGTGCATCCTATGTCTATGCTGTGGGTAGTAGAAAGGTTTGTGCTGATGCAGCACGTAAGTATGGAGCAAATGAGATTATCGACTACCATAATGGTCCTATTGCCGAACAAGTGATGAAACTAACTAAGGGACGCGGCGTTGATCGTATCGTCATTGCAGGCGGAACAGTTGACACCTTTGCAGAAGCTGTCACTGTACTCAAACCGGGTGGAACTATCGGTAACGTCAACTATCTCGGTTCTGGAGAAACGATTAATATTCCTCGTGTTGAGTGGGGTGTTGGTATGGGACACAAGACCATTAGAGGCGGATTGATGCCAGGTGGTCGCCTCCGTATGGAAAAACTCGCCAAACTGGTTACATCAGGTAGACTGAACCTATCATATCTTGTGACGCATCGCTTCAATGGTTTTGACCACATGGAAGAATCACTTAACCTGATGAAGGACAAACCTCGCGATCTCATCAAGCCTGTTGTGGTAATTGATGATAAATTATATTAAACTATCATTTTGTCATATAAATTACTTGATATAAATCAATAATACATCATATACTAAAAAAAGACATTGGAAAAGTTGCAAATATAAAAAATACTCTTTATCTTTGCAACGTGTTTTTCATAGTATTAGATTTAAGGTTAACAAAGGTTGGACTACAGCGGTAGTCCTTTTTTTATGTCTTTAAGTCTGATATCACAAACATTTTATCGGTAAATACTGGCTTACAGAACTTATCAATATTAACCGATAAGCATACTCCCAACAAGCTACATATTCTTATCTTATTATAAGAATAACGACCAGTAAAACCCTATTCAACCATCTCCAATAACACTTTTAACATCCAACACATCTCGTGCTGGTGCTTAGCACCTATTGTGCGGAGGGTAAGCACCAATGGTGCGGAGCACTTAACGCATTGCAAGATGTAGCCAAGGGGAGAGCAACTTATTGTTAGCAAAGGGCTACGATATTGATTCTTTAGAATATAACAAAAACAGATATAGGCTGCTACAGATGCCAATGAGCATCTGTAACAGCCTATATTCATTATTTAGTTATACTTTCCTTTAAGGTATCATCTACCCTTCACCATTTCCAAGAAGTATTCATGCACACGCATATCACTATCCAATTCTGGATGAAAAGCAGTAACAAGCTGGTTTCCTTGGCGAGCAGCTACGATATGTCCCTCAACCTCTGAAAGGATTTCTACTTCTCCAGCAGACTCCTTTATATAAGGAGCACGGATGAAAGTCATTGGGATATCGCCTTCAATTCCCTTAAGAGGAGCCTCCGTATGGAAACTACCCAGTTGACGACCATAGGCGTTACGAGCAGCAGTCATACGCATTGTGCCCAATCGAGGAGGAACTGGAGCAGACGGACTATTCCCCTCTACCTCACGAGCAAGGAGTATTAAACCCGCACAAGTACCAAAGACCGGCAATCCTGCTTCGATAGCTTCACGGATAGGATCAAGCAAACTGAGGTCACGAAGGAGCTTTCCTTGAGTGGTACTCTCACCACCTGGGATTATCAATCCATCTTTCTCCTGTTGCCAATCCTCCAATCGGCGCACCTCAAAGCAATCAACACCCAGCTTACGGAGCATCATTTCATGCTCTAAGAATGCTCCCTGCAGGGCAAGAACGGCTATTCTCATTGTCCACGCTCAGCCATGAGCACTTCAATTTCATGCTCGTTGATACCAACCATAGCCTCACCCAAGTCTTCTGACAATGCTGCCAACTCCTTAGGGTTATTATAGTTTGTAACTGCCTTAACGATAGCTGCAGCACGCTTAGCTGGGTCACCGCTCTTGAAGATACCAGAACCAACGAACACACCCTCAGCACCTAACTGCATCATCAACGCAGCATCAGCAGGAGTTGCCACACCACCAGCAGCGAAATTCACTACAGGAAGCTTACCATTCTCATGTACATACTTCACGAGGTCGTATGGAGCCTGCAACTGCTTAGCCGCCTCAAAGAGTTCGTCCTCACGCTTACTAACGAGTTCACGAATCTGACTCTGCATCAAACGCATATGGCTAACAGCCTGTACAACATCACCTGTACCAGGCTCACCCTTTGTACGAATCATTGTTGCACCCTCTGCAATACGGCGCAATGCCTCGCTCAAATTACGTGCACCACAAACGAATGGTACCTCAAACTGTGTCTTGTCAATATGATAGATATTATCAGCAGGAGATAGAACTTCGCTTTCATCAATGTAATCAATCTCAATTGCCTGCAGAATCTGAGCCTCAGCGATATGACCAATACGGCACTTTGCCATCACAGGAATCGTCACAGCCTCCTGAATTCCTTTAATCATCTTTGGGTCACTCATACGTGAAACGCCACCAGCAGCACGAATATCAGCTGGGATACGTTCCAATGCCATTACTGCACAAGCACCTGCAGCCTCAGCGATACGCGCCTGCTCTGGTGTTGTTACGTCCATGATTACACCGCCCTTTAACATCTGAGCGAGGTTGCGGTTTAGTTCTTGTCTATTTGCCATATTACTTTAATTTTTAGATTTCTACCATGTTTCACTCACGAATGAGTGTACATGAAGATGTTATATGTGTTAGTTAATATTAGAAATTCCTTTTAAAACGATGAGAAAAGCGTAAGAACAAAAGCGTTTAATATTGTCCCCAACTCTATCCCGTTAGGCTCTCCCCTACCTGATGTTGCAACCATGAGGATTATAGAGTTGTCTCCTACTTTATCCCGTTAGGCTCTCCCCTACCTGATGTTACAACCTTGGGGACTTATAGAGTTGTCCCCTACTTTATCCCGTTAGGCTCTCCCCTCCTTTGGAGGGGCTGGGGGAGGTCCCCCTACGACCTTCGCCACTCACTCGGAGTCTGCCCCATCTGCTTCCTAAAGAACTTAGAGAACTGGGCTTGTGAGGCAAAGCCGTGCTCATATGCAATCTCTTGAATGGTCTTCTGTGTCGTTCGAAGCTGACAGGCAAGTGCCTCTGCCAGTGTATGATCAATGATACATTTGGGCGATTTGCCAGATATTCGATGCGCCACCTGCGACAGATAACGTGGCGAAACATTCAGACAGTCAGCATAAAAGGCAACATCACGATTTGTATGATAATGCAACTGAACGGCTTCTAAGAATTCATTATACAGCTGACTACTCCGTCCACTGATATCACTCTTCCTTGCCACAAGCGTTCTGACATACTCCCGAGCATGTTGTAACGCTTCATCCATCGGCTCGTCTTGGCTAAGATAGACTGCAAGTGCTGATGAAAAACTATTGGCAAGACCATGCTGTAAAGGGTCGTCCAACACAAATGAGCGTACAGTTCGACGTCCTTCTCCTTTCAACGAAGAACAATCAAAGATTCTTCAGCCTCTCCTTCTCGCAGAATGACAAGCGAACAAAGTGGCAGCAAACGACAACGTATCTGTGTTATCACGTCATCTGTCATCAATCTGTCACCATTACTTGCCGTCACAATTGGGTCATATATAATATGGTGAGGACGATACTTCAACAGTGCATCCACCACGACAGCCAAGGTCTCTATGGTTCTAATCATTCCCACCTTTACCGTGTCAGGCTGCATATCATTGATAATCGCCTCTATCTGTCCTCTAACAATCTCCGCAGGAAGGTCATAGAAAGCCTGAATACCCAAGGTATTCTGCACCGTGACAGACGTTACAGCCGACACAGCATACCCTCCTAAGGTTGCTATCGTTCTGATATCAGCCTGCACACCAGAGCCACCAGTGCTATCTGAACCTGTTATCGTGAGAATTGTCTTCAACAGTTTAGGTTTATTGTTTTGCATACAAAGTAAATTGAAAATATTGAAACCTGCAAGAGTTATTCCTAAATTGACAAGAAAAACTACATTTCTGACTTTTATTAGGCTTATCAGTCTAATTACCCTATTAGCCTTACAGCAATCAAAAGCTTATAGGCTCACCTACATCAAAGGAATCTATCCACCCTATTATCATCCACTTTCATTGAAAACCTTTTCATTTTAAAACTTCGAAAATAGGCAGACAAGGATTTGAAAAATCATTACATAATTCCAAAGAAAACATCTGTAAATAATGGCAAAAACACATATAAGAAGCAGGTTTGCAACCAACAGTAAATCAATTAGTTATAAAACGGTATAAGAAAAGGTGCTTAATTAGACTTCAAAAGGGCGTTAATAAGGGTCTTAAAGGGCACCTTTTGCAAGCCAAAAGGGCGTCTTTAAGAAGCCCAAAGAGCATCTATTGGCTTTGAATTGCATGAAAATAGCTTACAAACTTCAAGTAATAAGGGAATAAGTTGTTTGTGAAGACAGATAGACTTCGTACCTAATGACATTTATCATGTAGTTTATCCCCCTTTATAAAAGCATCTTATTGGAGCTAATTATACTGGTGTAGGTGATGGTTGTTGGGTGTTGAGGGATGGTTATTGGGTGTTGAGCCTTTATAAAACAATCTTATTGGAGGAAATCATACCATGTATGTGGATGAATCTCATTCTATAAACAATCTACGTATTTAACGGAAGAACCTTCACAATACCTACTATTAGGTATTGACACGTTTATAAAAGAAACATAACTTTGCAAAGTTATTTACAAACCATATAATAACATAATGAAGAAATATTTACTAATCTTGACCGCCATGTTATGCTCTCTTGTATCCATGGCACAAAACACCGACGCAATGCTCTTCGGTGATGTGAAGGCAAAAGAAGGTGGAAAACACCTTTCTCATGCCGTAATCCAAGTAAAAGGTACGAACCTTAAAACTCAATGCGATGCTTCGGGTCACTTTAAATTAAGTAACCTTCCTGTAGGTAAGCAAGTTATCATTGCTACACTCGCTGGTTATCAGCAGCAGGAAAAAGAGGTAGGCATGGTTAACAATAAAGGTTCTGAAGTCTACTTTGAACTGGAAAGACCCATTGGAGTTGAGTCAGGTCGTTGTAACTGGTACTCGTACCAGCCACTTTGTAAAGGATGTTCCTATCCGTACAGAGGTTCTGACATCACAAGCTATCACTAAGAAGAATGCCCAGAACTTATACGAAGCACTTGAAGGTGTACCAGGCATCCGCGTAGAACAGCAGTGCCAGTTCTGTAATTTCTCAGAGGTTCGTATGCAAGGATTGGGTGCTGAGCACACACAGGTACTCATTGATGGTGAGCCAATCTACTCTGGTCTTGCCGGTGTTTACGGTTTGCAGCAGATTGGAACCAATGACATCGACCGTCTTGAGGTAGTTAAGGGTGCCGGTTCAGCCCTCTATGGAAGTAGTGCCGTTGCTGGTGCTATCAACATTATCTCAAAGGAACCAACCTTTGAGCCATCTGTTAATGGTGATATTCAGTTCGGAAACTTTGGCTTCAAGAGCTATAAGGGTTCTGGATCTATGCGTTATAACAACATCGGTCTGAGTGTATTCGCACAGCGTACACAGATGGATGCTATCGACCGCACACAGAATGGTCTTACACGTAAGGAAGTAAAGAACAAGGATGGTATCTCTGACCGCGTAGATGAGACGATGAATAACCTTGGTTTCAGCCTTTACTTCTATCAGCCTTTTGCTAAGAACGATAAGCTCGTACTGCGTGGTAAGGCGATTGATGAGCACCGTTTCGGTGGTGTCATGACGAATGATCAATATATGAACCCATACACTGACGGTACAGAAGACATCCGTACCAACCGTCTTTCAGCTGACCTTGCTTACACCTTGCCTATCGGTAAGCACTCAGAATTAAACCTCACAACAGCTTATGTATATCATAAGCGTCAGGCAACAAACGATACCTTCCTCCATGACTACATGGATTCTCACAAGGATCCAGCACATCCAGACCAGGACGGTGCAGAACCTGACGTTTCTATGATGCGTCCATACATTGCTAAGGAGAATACGGTGACACCATCGCTCACCTTCACTTCTATCCTTGGCAACCATACATTGCTTGGTGGTGTACAGGGTTATTTCACTCGTTTGCGTGAGACTGGACTCTATGTCATCTCTGCTGAGGACGAGAAGACAAGTCCTTACTATGGCGTTCCTTATACTTCTATTGGTAAGAAGCATGCTAACGAGGTTGGCTTCTTCGTACAGGATGAGTGGAACGTGACACCAAAGTTGACCGTTGTACCAGGTATCCGTATCGATTCTCATAGCTCTGGTGAGGAGTATGCTACCAGCGTAAAGGTTTCTGATAGCGCCTTCCCAACAACTAAGTTTAGTAAGACAACCGTCAATCCTCGTATTGCTATCAAATATGAACTGACTCCTTCACTCGTTCTTCGTGCTAATGTAGGTACAGGTTTCCGTGCTCCTTACGGATTCTCTGAGGACCTCCACCTCTGTAGTGGTTCGCCACGTGTGTGGAAATCATCCAACCTCAAGGGTGAGCGTGCTATCAGCTACAACCTCTCAGCAGACTATTATGCAAAGAAGTATCAGTTCAGCATCAACATCTTCCGCACCAACTTGAAGGATAAGATTCAGTTCTCTCCTGCAGACGATGAGGTTAAGAAGTTCGGTTACTCTTACCAGTGGGAGAATGTTGACGATGCCTACGTACAGGGTGTAGAATTAGGTGCAAAGGCAAACCTCTTCCGCAACTTCAATGCTGGTATTAACTGGACCTTCAATCAAGGTAAGTTTAAGCACGAGCGTGCAGACTGGTCAGACCCTAACGATGAGACTGTAAAGGAGTTCCCACAGCGTCTACAGTATGCTAAAGACAGTCGCAACATCTCTCGTTTCCCAGCAATGACTGGCGATATCGACCTCGATTATACCCCTGGCACATGGAGTTTCTCTCTCACAAGCTCATTGCAGGGAAAGATGTACATCGACTACAACTCTGAGGACGATGGTGCAACATCAAAGATTAAGAAGACAAACACCTTCATGATCTTCAACTGCCGTGCTGCAAAGCGTTTCGGTACATGTACTGTTTATGCAGGTGCTAAGAACATCTTCAGTTACATTCAGGACGAGAAACACACAGACGACGCAGCCTTCATGTATGCTCCAGTATACGGCGCAACATGGTATGTAGGTCTCAGCGTCAAACTATAAGATACTCTCTGAATTATTTTATTGAAACTTAGGTCGCAGCCGCATTGCCCCACTGGTAATGCGGCTGCTTTGTTTTATACAACTAAGTACAAAATGAAAACAAGCAAACCGCCATGCGATAAATCTTGCTTTCAAACAAAAAACAAGAACTTACTGAACTTTTTGAGATAGAATTAGACTCACCTTTTTCTACTATTTTTTGCTCTTTCCAATACAAATCAGTACATTTGCATATTAAAAGTAATCAAGGAAGACGTTACAACTTATTTCACAACAATTATTAAACGAATTTGAAAGGATAAAGCTATGGGATTAAAAGATATTTTCAAACGCCAACTGAGAACCGTCATAGAATGGAAAGAACAGAAGGCTAACCTATTATTTCATCAACTGGAAACCACAACAGATGAAATAAAGGACGCTAGTAAACTTATTATTGCACCTGGTCAGGGTTGCATTATCGTCTATGATGGACAGGTGAGAGCCACACTTACAGAACCAGGAGTGTATGAGATGGAGTCTGACAACCATCCTTTTATCACCACATTGCTTAACATCTCTCAGCAAGCAGAGAGCGACCATAAGATGAGGTTCTACTTCTTCCGTACAGCGGAGATGGTGAACATCCTTTGGGGAACTGCTTCGCCAGTGAAATACATAGAGCCTGATTATCAATTACCAGTGGCTCTCGGAGTTTGTGGAAACTTCTCTGTAAAGATACAAGATGCATCTCAAATGTTTGTCACACTGCTTGGAACGGTCGCAGACTATTATGCAGAGGATGTGCAAGAACTCGTATCTTCACGTATTGTGACGCCACTCACAGCCTTTCTTGCAGTCAAAGCCTACCCTTACCGAGAAGTGGATAGCCACATAGGTGAGCTTTCCAAGGAGTTACAAGAGAAGACTTCAGAGGAGTTATCACGCTTAGGTTTGGAGCTAACCGACTTCCGTATCACTTCTGTTACATTCGATGACGAAACGATGGAACGCATTGGTAGGATTGCAAACATGACTACTGAGAAGTATGCAGCAGCCGAGGTAGACCTTGATTACACTGGATTGCAGAAGTTAGGAGCCTTACGTGATGCTGCAAAGAACGAAGGTGGACTGGCAGGAGCAGGCTTGCAAATGGGAGCCGGACTACAGTTAGCACAAGACATATTCAAGTCGGGTGATGTTAGTAGTGACCCTACTCTACGCCTACGAAAGCTCAAGAAACTCTTAGATGAACAACTCATCACTGCTGAAGAATACGAACAAAAGAAGAACGAAATACTTTCTAAATTATGAATAAAGTCTTAATCCCCGCCATAGCAGTCCTCTTTGTCAATATCATTGCAGGTCTGGTTCTATCAATCTATCCATTGGTAAACATGCTCTACACAAGTGTTGCCATTATAGTCAACACTCTATTGGTTGTGATGTTATTTGCCCTTGGTGCAGAGCGTTCGCATCGTTTGAGTCTTGGTATGCTCTTCCTCTTAGCAGGAATCATAGAGTTTGTTAGTGGAATGATAGCACCGAGTGGCGTAAAAGACAACTGGTGGATTATCCTCTTCGCTATCTTTACAGCCATAGAAGCTATCTTGTGTTATCTAACCATACATTATAAGAAACAATAAAAAGTACTGATTGAGTTATACAATGTCAACAAAGATAAAACCAATAAAGTGCCCAAACTGTGGTAGCGAGAAGCATGTCCAACTGGATGAAAAGCGCTATCAATGTAGAAATTGTGGGACGGAATACTTCTTGGATGACGATGATATAACCATTAATATCAAGCATAATTTCGAATACGAAAACTTCACGCAGCCCAAAGAAGAGCCCCGCATCACCATGAGCAATGTGCTAAGAAACCTAGCGGTTGTACTTATTGTCTTTCTCTTTCTGTATGCAGCTAAGCACTTTTGGGGCGGAGATATCAAAGTAAGTAAGCTCTTTGGTGTAAGTGATTTATTCTCTGTCGACTCTGTAGAGGTGGCAGATGACTACGATGCCATCTACCCTATGAAGCATAAAGGACGTATTTGTTTCTTCTACGTAACGAATCGTAGGTACGATTACGGGCTTAACGATGATAAGACCTTAGTAGATGGTCACTATTATGGATTCGTCGATGCGCAGACTGGACAAGTGTTAGCTGATAAGCTCCTCATCAGTAATGAAGAGAGCAAAAGCCTTGAGATGTACTCGTTTGATGAGCTTAAGTTGCAGCATCTCCCGCAAGCAGACAAGTGGTTCTGCATAGTCCCGGAACAGTTTATATACGAAGTTGACCCACAAACACTCACGATGAGTAATGTCACAAATACTATCTTTGCTCATAAGGAAGCAATGTCAAGTGGGATCTCATCTGTGGATTTTATCTCTCGAACAAGCAATTTCTTTGATTTTTCATTAGAGGGAGATGAGGGCTTAGAAATATCTAATAACTTGGCAGAAAATTACTATTACTTCCCTGCCACAGACCATCTATATACAGAAGAAGCCTATAATTACGCAAAGGAACTACCATCATCTGAATTAAAAGGAGAGATGCGTGATAGCGTATTATACATATTAGAAAGCAAGAAGTCTAATGCCTCTTCAAGCAAAGAAAGTCAAAACAGACTAACAAGAATACAATTCACGTATCACCTTGGGAATCCTAAATACCTTAGCAATCCCTCAAACAAGAAATACGATTTTGTGGCTAAAGACATACAAGTGGTTAGTAGTCAGCAAATATCAGATTGGTTCACAGGATTCGATGCAAACATTATTTTACAAGATTCAACGTACATACTTATTTGGTATAAAAGCAATATCTCGGAGAACGCACCAGCTGTTCTTCAGCTAAGAAATACTAATGGAAAGATTCTTTGGACACGCTCTCTTGATTGTCCAATAAAGATTGGTGGTGTTCTACGAGACAATCAGAAGATATGGTTCAGAGCAACAAGAGAGAACACCGATCGTTATGATGATGAATATATCATGAGCCTTACGTTAAAAGGAGGTAACATAAATACGAATATAAGTTTGCAAATAGTCACAACGTAAGGAAGCAATAAGTAGATAAAACAAATACAGAAAAAGCAATATAATGTCAACAAAGATAAGACCCATAAAGTGCCCGAATTGTGGCAGTGAGAAGCATATTCAGTTGGATGAAAAGCGTTATCGCTGTAAAAACTGCGGTACAGAATACTTCCTAGATGATGACGACATAAACATTAATGTCAAGCATCAATTTGATTATGGAGGCTTCACACGCACCAAAGGAGACTCAGACATCTCCACTATCAATGTGATAAAAGTATTCGCTATCATCGGTGGTTCTTTATTCTTTCTATTCATGTTATTGTTCTTCAGCATAGACTCTTCCAAGCCAAGCGCTAGTTATAAAGACTCTATCAGCGTAGATGATTCATATAAAGCCATTGTCCCAGTAAAGTATAACGGGCGTGTTTGTTTCTTCTATCTAACCAATCGCAGTTTCAGCAACTGGTATTCTGACGACGAGACACCACCATCAGGTTACTATTATGGATTCGTCGACCCAGATAGTGGGAAGGTGTTTGCTGACAAACTTTTCATCAGTGATGACGATGCAAGGAAGGTTGGTATGACAGCTTTCCACATGCTTCAGATACAACATCTGAACCAAGCCAAGAAGTGGTATATCACGATTCCTAGCCAGTTTATACTTGAGATAGACCCACAGACACTCACGCTAAAGGATGTCTCAAAGACTATCTTCGCCAAGAAGAAAGCGATGTCAAGTGGTATCTCATCAGTAGAATTTATCTCTGATACCTACGAAGACCACGCAAGTACGGCGGGCGTAGGTGAAGGGTTCAAGGTCACCAACAATTTGGCAGAAACCTATTATTATTTCCCAGCTACAGACCGTCTTTATACGAAGGACGCCTATGAATACGCCCAGCAACTACCCACTTCTGAGCTTAATGGTGAGGTTAAGGATAGTGTATTTTATATATTAGATCGTAAGGAAGCGAGCGAATCCTCTAGCCAAAAGAGCCTCAACCGCTTATGGAGAATACGCTTCATGTATCACTTAGGAGACCCTCAAGACGCTGGTTACTTCCTGTATGGTGTGACTGATTCTCCGCGTGGTGACAAGCGAATGATTAGTCACAACGCAATAACAGATTGGTTTACCGGCTTCAATTCAAAGATTGACTACCAAGACTCGAAGTATATCCTTATAGAGTATAATGCTAGTATCTCGGAAGATGCACCAACGATTCTTCAGCTGAGAAACACTAATGGCGTTATACTTTGGACACACGCCTTTGAGCTTCCACTGAAGATTCAGGGCATTATACGAGATAATCAAAAGATATGGTTTAGAGCGACCAAGGATAACGATAATACTGAAGACGAAGACTATATAGCGAGCCTTACTTTAAAGGAAGGTTATCTGAAATACGAATATAAGTTTACTACTAAACACAAGGTTCCAAAGTAATAAGTATTAAACACGAATATAATATGATAAAGATAAAATTACTTCTACTCTCTCTAATCGCACTACCTTTAGCGTGTAACGCACAGGAGAAGATAGTAGAAACCTATGACAATGGACAAATTAAAAGCATCTATCACATAAATAAGGTATGGGGATTTAAAGAAGGCTCTTGCATTAATTACACAATAGACGGAACACTTTATTCAGAGCTTAACTATCAAGAAGGAAAGCTACATGGGACAATTAAGTATTACAATGAATTTGGAAAGATAGAGGCTATCATTAACTATGACCATGGTATATTTGAAGGTAAATCAACAATGTACCACCCTATACAAAGTACAGATGAAACGCCCGCCATTTACTTTACACAAATGTATCATAACGGTAAATTAAATGGAATGACATACGAATATGATAAGAAAGGAAAGAATATTATACGACGTGCGAGGTATCGTAATGGGATATGCATGGCTGACACCATTATTTCAGACAAAGGTATTACCTATAAATATAGAGAATACGAGAGTGAGTACGATGATGAGTTAGAACCAATGACTACCCGCTTTGTTCCATTTAAGAGTAAATCAGCGACAGCAAATAAATCTATGGCTAAGTCACAGAAGAAAAACAGCAATTGCACGTTCTAATCACTCTTCCTCTACAAACAACAAGACAAGTGTAAGTCGCAAAACAACCCCTGCCAAACCAACAGAAATACAAGCGACTATACCCGAGAAGAAACCTCATCTGAAACTAAATAAGGATGGAGCGATAGAAATTGAGTAAGTCTCCATCTTATTATTTCTGCTGAACTAATGGCTACCAAATGGTCTGTAAAAGACTATTATTGTAAATAACAGCAAACTTAAACAACTTGAATACAACGAAGAACCTGTTTGAAATATATTTACAAAGGAAGCATGTTTTTCATGAAGAATAAGGCGAAAAAGGGCTATTAGAGTCACATTTGTAACTAACATGAATTCAGGCACTTACAAGACGTAAAATAAAAGGTGCTTAATTGGACTTCCAAAGGGCGTTAGTAAGAGCCTTAAAGGGCATCTTTTCGAACCCAATTGGGCGTCTTTTCGATGCTAAAAGAGCAGCTATTAAAAATCAGGATGTGAAAAATTATAACAAAGTAATAAGCTATTAGTCCTATTGGGCTTATTGGACTTATTAGCCTAATAGGGCTAATAAGGCTTATAAAAATTATTAGGCTAATTGCCCTTATTAGCCAAATAAGCCCAATAAGCCCCAATAACAAAATCGGGCCAAACGGTTTCTTCCGTTTGGCCCGATTGTTTATAATCTTCTACTGATTTAAGTAATCAGCAAGTAAGGTCTTTATTTTGTCAGCTTAATAATCTTACAGCCATGTGCAGGGATGACTGCCTCAATCTTATCGCTTACAGTACCCTCATCAGCATGCTTCCAAAGGTCACGTGCAGACCAAGTACCAGTAATACCAACCTTTGTCAAGTCGATAGAACGAGTTGCAGCTGCCTGATCACGGTTGAAGAGACCGATAACCCAAGAGCCATCCTTCATCTGACCGTACCAAATCTCACCATCAGTGTTCCAGAGGTTACGCTCCAATGGCTGACCAACGAAACCATCCTTATTCAAAGCAAGCATCTCGTCATTCTGGAAGAACTTCAAGTCGTCGCCAGTTGGCATATCTGTGATAGAGATAGGTCCACCTGCCATCAAAGGAAGAGAGATTACAGACATCTTCTCATTATCATCAGCATAGCTTCCGATACGAATGAAGTCGCCATCAAGACGAATCTTCTTACGACCAGAAATCTTTGACCAATTGATGAAACCATCAAAGGCATTCTCAGAGTTTGGCCATCCACCACGAAGGCTACCACGGTTGTTATCAGAGAAACGATACCAAGAACCCTCAAGAGCATCGGCATCAATACGTACCATATTACCCGCATATCTCTCGATGAGAGCATTGTTACGCAAGTGAGGCATTACAAGTGAAACATATACACCATACTTCTGTGCATACTTGTTAATCCACTGCATACCCTTTACATAACGCTCACGGCCATAACCCTTATCGATAACGTCAGTATAGTTCATACCATCTTCATACCAAGAGAGGAAGTCCATACGTACGAACTTCACGCCTAAATCAGAATAGTGCTTGAAGAATCCTTCAAAATACTGCTCTGCACCAGGGTGATCTGTTACTACCCAACCAAATTGATCCTTTGAACCAGGATGCTTAATGTCTTTATCTTTTGCTGGATCGTAAGCCAGACTGCTCACCTTAATACCATCAGTTCCTGGGATAACGGCATTAGGATTGGTATAATGATACCAGAATGGACTATCGTAAACACCAAGTTTCAAGCCCTTCGCCTTCAACTTAGCAACAATAGTTGTCAAAGGAACTTCTGGAGAACTCTCATCTTTTGCAGTGCGGCTATAACGTGTCATGTAGCCATCGTCACCACTCATTGAAGCGAAACCATCGGTAACAAGCATATCATAGCCATGCGACTTAAGATTGGTTGCTACATAGTCAATAGCCTCATCCCAGTCTTGCTCTGTAAAGATATTTGGGAATGAGCCAGCCTTCTCTTGTGCACGAAGATGACCATATACACTCCAATAAAGTGGCGCATAGTCCATACCTTCAGCCTCTGCAACAGGTGTAAGACCTACTGTTGGGTCAGTCTTATCAACGCTCAGATCGCTGGTTACGTCCCATTCATTGCTGTTACAACTTGTCAGAAGAGCAGCGAAAGCCAAGCTTGCTAAAAAATATTTCTTCATTGTTTTATTCTATCATAAGTAGTTTTAACCGGTAGCTGTGTGCCTTTAGCCTAATAAAATCCATGCATTATACTTACAAACCCATGCATTGGAGCACCAGCTAACCGGTTATTTATGTTTTTAAACTCTGTTATGCGCTTATGTATTCTGCCTTGAACTTCTTGTTCTTCAAGTCAAGTGTCAGCTTATACTTTCCAGCCTTAGTAACCTTCCACTTCTTGTCACCATAAGAACTTTCAGTACCATAGGCAAGTGCATCCTTAGCTACACCTGTTTCGTTGATGACTGTGTTCTCTTCTGGAGCAAAGAAATAAGGCTTATCGCTTGAGAAACCAGACTTATCGAGCATAAACTTCATTTCGCCCTCAGCCAACTGAACCTCAACAGAGAAGAGATGATCGCCTGACTTAGTGAAAGCAACACCATTATCAGTTACCCAACCAGCAGGAGTTGCGCTACCAATCATATATACATTCTCAGTATCCCAAGGTGATGGTGCAGCTGGAGCAGGTGCATCAGCGACAAACTTCGTTACCTTGATTTCATGCTTTGTGAGGTCGAATACAATAGTATAAGTACCAGCTTCTGTTACCTTCCACTTATTGTCATCGCCACCAACAACCATACCCTGCTTTGCAGGACCATCATGGTTGAACTCACAATTAGCTACAGGTGCTTGAATCATGTTGTTCCATCCATCTGATTTGTCAAATGACAACTTGAACTCACCTAAGTTTAAATGACCCTCATATGTAAACTGTAAAGGATTAGAAGAGGTCTTAGCAAACTTAGCAGAACCGTCCTGTACCTTTGCTTTCAACCCATCAATATCCCAACCGTAGGGCGTTGCATTACCGATAAATGACAACCACTCTGTCTCGATAGGAACGATTGGACCAGCTGGTTCTTCGCCCTCATAAGTAACTGTAAGCTTACGTGTACGGAGATCGACAGCGAAGGTATAAATACCAGCTTTAGTCACCTTCCACTTATTATCAGCACCACCTTTGCGAATATCTATCGCATCACTGGCTACGCCCTTATCATTGATCTCAGTATTAGCAGCAGGTGCGTAAACAAATGTGGCACCCCAATCACCCTTAGAGAGTGGCAACTTAATCTCACCCGTCCTTAGCTTACCGTGATAAGTAAAGAGGTACTTATTATTCTCATCACGTGTCATCTCGTATGGATTGTCAATGCTCCACCCAGCAGGGGTAGCATCACCCACCATATAGAGATGGTCGACCTTCAATGGAAGCTCTTCTGTGATGACCACGATATCCTTATCATCATGACATGATTGGAAGGTTATTGGCGCTAAAAGAGCCAATAGCGCCATACCATATTTAACTATTGATTTCATCTTACGAATAGGTTTTAATCATTTAATAAATTAGTTGCCATCATAACCAGGGTTCTGCTTCATGTCCTTATGAGCACCCATGATGTCTGGGTGGAATGGGAAGATTTCGATGTGCTTATCGGCATCTGCCTCCTTATCCCACCATGCATCTTCGAACTTACCAAAGCGAATCAAGTCGATACGGCGACGTCCCTCTGCGAAGAACTCACGTCCCCACTCTGCCAACATCTCCTTCATATCGAGGGTTGCTGTACCTTCTGGGGCATAGAGAACAGTGCTCCAATCAGAAGAAGGATAGTTACGTTTACGTACCATGTTCAAGAGTTTACCTGCTGTAGTAGCGTCTCCCTTGCGCAGCTTACACTCTGCAAGGCTATAGATAATCTCTGGGAGACGTATCTCACAGTAGTCTGCTTCAAGCTGAAGGTCCTCTTCAGTATCTGGATAGAGAGGATACTTAGCGAACATCCAACCAGAGTTGTCGTCACCATCCTCAAGTCTACTATCAGTCTTATTGAGCCACTTGCTACCATCAGTAGCACCGAACTTACCAACAGCATCACGTATGTCAAGAACATATCTACCGTTGTGATCCTTCAAATACTGTGGATGTCCGTCATCATCAATATATTGAATCTTACCGAAGATGAACATACCCTCACGTCGACCATTGTTTAAGTTCTTGTACATCTTTAGTCGAACATCTGATGGATACTTCTTGAATTGAGCGATAGGCATACCTAACTCGAAGTTATATTTCTCTCCCTTAGGGTTATAAGATGGTGAAGCAGAGTACTTGAGGTTGTGTGAACCTTCCTTACACTTCTTATCCTTCAGCCAGTCATTGGCCTTAGATGGAGTAGTCCACCAATAAACATCACCCTTGTAGTGCCAGTGTGTCTCACCCTGAGAGCTTGGGAATGCGAAGATAACCTCATCACACTTGTCATTATCCCAATCGAATGCAGCGTCCCAACGGTCAGCTACAGCGTATGTACCATACTTACCATCAAGAATGTCCTGTGCATACTTCTCTGCATCAGCATAGCGGTCTTCACCAACATAAACCTGTGCATTCATATACAAGCGAACCAACAATGCAGCTGCACCAGCTTGTGTCCACTGACCTTCAATGTTGCCATTACCACCGAGGGAAGCCTTCTTAACCAAATCAGGTAAAGCATCCTTCAATTCTTTCTCTATAAAGTCGAAGATCTGACGTGGTGGAACCTGGCCTTTAGAGTTCTGTGATAGGTCTTTGAAGCCAACAGAGTAGTAGACATTACGGAACGCATCTAACAGACGAAGATAATACCATGCACGGAGAACGTGGTTCTGTGCGCGAAGGTTAGCGAACTCTGCTTCTGAAAAACCAAACTTTGACGCAGAGAGTGTATTAAGGTCTTCGATTACCTTATTAGCCTGTCCGATACCTTGATAGCAACCATTAAACTCAGACTGAGCCTCACCATTCGTGTTAATCCACTTATGGCGGTGCATACGAGCCCAACGACCACCATCATCCCACCAGTCTTCACGTGTAGGAGTAATCAATTGGTCGGCTGTTTCTTCATTCAATACATGGCGACTCTGGATACTCCAGAAGCCATGTTCGAATGGACGAAGTACTGCACGAATAACGTCATCCTTCGTATTATAATAGTTGCTTGATGCCACTTGGTCGTACAGTGTTTCACTAAGATCAGTACAACTTGAGGCTGTCATAAGAGCCGCAGGCACTGCTAACAATGCTGCGTATTTATATAACTTATTCATTGCTTTTCATTATCTAAATGATTGAACGATTGTTTTAGAAGTCAACTTGCAATCCTAACATGAACTGGCGTGTTGATGGATAGTATGTACGTGAACCCGTAGCACCTGGTGTCAAGCCATTCATCTGATAGGTAGAAGGGTCTACACCAGAGAACTTCGTAATCGTAAAGAGGTTGGTTGCAGTTGCATAGATACGAACAGAGCTAAGATACTTCTTCTTCATATCTAAGGTATAACCAAGACTTACAGAAGAGAGCTTCAAGTAGTCACCAGGCTCAAGGAAGTAGTCTGAAACGATAGGGTTCTGTGTTACTGCAAGGTTCTTACTGTATGCTTTATCCATTACATTACCTTGGAAGTTCTTAATACCATAATAGAAGTCATGGATATTGAAGATATCAAAGCCCAAAGCTGTCTGGAAGAACAATGAAGCATCTAAGTTCTTATAACGGAAACTATGTGTCATAGAACCCGTGAACTTTGGAAGACCATTGCCTACAAACTGACGATCATTGTCTGTAGCATTGTCTGCTAAGATCTTATCACCATCCTTGTCATATACAATCCACTTACCATCAGAAGTGATACCAGCATACTTCCACATATAGAAGCTACCGATACGGCGTCCCTTCTCGATACGTTGCAATGTATGGAATGGGTATGGATCCTGTGTATCAACCATGTAATAGAAGTCCTGACCAACAAACTTACTATTGCTGAACTTAACGAACTCATTACCCATTGTTGCTCCTACAACATTGAGTGTATAGGTGAAGTCCTTCTTCTTAATAGCATTCCAAGTTACATCAAACTCGAAACCACTATTACGCATAGTACCTACGTTCACGAAAGTTGTCGTAAACAAATATGGTGGAACAGTCACGTTATAATCACCCAAGAGGTCTTGCTGTGTACGATTGAAGTAGTTGAAAGAACCGAAGAGGTTACCATTGAACAACGCCCAATCAAGTCCGACGTTCCAGTTCTTACCCTTCTCCCAGTGCAAGTCATCGTTTGGATTCTTACCAGGACCCCATACTTGATAAGACTTGCCATTATACATATAATAACCAAAGCCAGTCATTGTGTCAAGTGACTTGTATGATTCGAAGTCCTGATTACCTGTCACACCGAAGTCAGCACGGAGTTTCAAGTCGGTCAACCAACTCTTTGTTCCTGCCATAAAGGCCTCGTCAGAGATACGCCAACCAGCAGACACAGCTGGGAAGTTACCCCACTTATAATGCTCACCGAACTTTGTTGAACCCTCATGACGCAAAGAAGCTGTCAACATATAACGTCCCTTCCAATCATAGCTTACACGTCCGAAGAATGCAATCAGCTTGTAACCATTCTTATAAGAACCCATACCAAGCTCGTCCTTCTTCTTCATGAACTTACCTGTTCCTAAGTTGTTGTCCTCAAGAGCATCGTTAGGGAAGTCCTTGTTCTCTGCATTAAAACCTGAGTAGAGAGCCTCTTGATAAGAGTAACCAAACATAGCCTTTAAGTTGTGATTACCAAAGAGTTGCTATAGTTGTTAATCCACTCCAAACTATGGAGAGACTCCTTGCCATAACTCTGTGAAGCTTCACCATCACGACCTGCATTAATCGTACGGGTGTTGGTTGATGGGCTAAACCACTGGTTATAGTTATCATACTGATGGTCAGCGAACGTCAACTGTGTAGTCAACACCTGCTTTCCAGGATTGGTCAATAACAATGGGAAGAGATTCAACTTAACGGTACCATCCCAGTCAATCAACTTTGTTGTACCAGTATCTTTACGTCTCTTCTCCTGCTCAATAGGGTTCCATTCAGCAGGCTGTCCCTTAAAGTTATAGTACAGCGCAGGGTTCTGTGGATCCCAGATAGGAGTAGTTGGGTTAGCCTCTAAGGCATTACGGAATACATCCCAAGTTGCGTTCTTACGATAGGCAACACGTGGAGCGATATTCAAACCGAAGGTTATCAAACCGCTGTTGGTTGTATGGTTCAAGCTGATACGAGCACCATACTCCTGACGACCAGAGTACTTATCAATACCCTTTGCATCACGATAGTCTACCGATGCACGGTAATTAGACTTGATATTACCACCACTAAGTGTCAATGTATGAACAGTGCGAACACCAACACGGCTCACTTCCTTCATCCAGTCTGTTGAACCACCAAGGTCATAACCAGTACCAGAAGCCAATCGGTTGGCACGATACTCATCAGCAGAGAGCATATCAAGGTCCTTCTTAATGACATCTAAAGCGATAGATCCATTATAAGAGGTGTGCAAGTTTCCGTCGCGTGCACCCTTCTTAGTTGTCACGAGGATGACACCATTAGAACCACGTGTACCATAGATAGCAGAAGCTGCACCATCCTTGAGGACGTCGTAGCTTTCGATATCATTTGGGTTAATATTAGTAAGGTTACCACCTGGTACACCATCGATGACAATCAATGGACCAAGTCCAGCAGCACGAGATGAGACACCACGCACCTGAATACTTGCCTGATTGTTAGGGTCACCAGCACCAGTATTGGTAATACTAACACCAGCCACCTTACCTTGAATCATCATAGATGGGTCTACACTTGCTACCTGTGTGAAGTTCTTAGAAGATACGTGAGAAACAGCTGAGGTCAACTCCTTCTTATCCATCGTACCGTAACCAACGACAACGACCTCATCAAGGTTAGCAGCATCTTCCTGCAACTTGATTTTGAAATCGGTCTGATTGTTCACAGGTAACTCCTGAGTCTTATAACCGATATAAGTCACACGGAGTCGTGATTTTGGACTTGCAACAGACAGTGCGAAGTTTCCATCGATATCTGTCACCACACCATTCTTGGTTCCCTGCTCCATAATGGTTGCGCCGATGACGGGGTCACCATGCTGGTCAGTTACCGAACCTTTTACATTGATTTGTTGAGCTGCTACGTTCAAGGTGCAGATGAGTCCCACCAATACGGCAAGAATCTTACGCCATGAACTGCTCTCAGTTTGCAATGGTTTCATGATTGTTGATTTGATTTATGTTTTTAAAATTATTTCCTGTCTTTGTAAACGGGAACCCTTTTTAAAAAGGTGTATGCAAAGATACACGAAATTAGGGCTTTATAATAGATAATAACAAGAAGTGTAATAATTTTACAAATACTCTTTACTGATTATCAATAACTTACGACATATAATATACAAATAAATATAATAACAAATATAAGCTTTGAAAACAAGTATTAACATCTAACAAAAATTTTAATCTGTATAGAAAACCTCATATCTCGTTCTTTTAACATCAGTTTACAACAAGCTCTAAACGACTTGGATAACAAGCAGAAAGACTGATTTTTTACATTGCTTTGAAACGCCCTTAAGCATCTAAATTATCGATGAAATGGGCAAAAATTGAGGTTTCAACGACTTTAAGCCATACTGACTATAGACTGATTTCTACCCTACAAAATTTAAAAGAAAGATTGGTTAAAATCATTTTCGATCATAGAATATACTCAAAAAAGGCATTTTGTACAATCATAAAGATTTTTCTTTCTACTGACAGTAATTCCTAAGCAACTTCAAAACAAGAATAGAAAACGATTGAAAGTGAGAACCTATAGTTTCCTTTCATAGAATTAGCATGAACCATTATATCACTCTTGTTTTTCTTCTATACACTAAGTCAGTTATCGTTAGTGCGTCGGAAGAGAAGCAAGAAAGTGTTTACACTATAAATCATGCGTATTAGAACAGACGTGAAAACCGCTTAACTGATATGAAATTTATTTACAATACGAAGCAGAAAAACATCCCAAAAGAGCATTTTAACGAATAACAAGACCCCAAGTATAACTAACAAGTAATCAAATACTTACAAAATCGCATCTCAAAAGGTGCTTAATAGGACTTTAAAAGGGCGTTAGTAAGCGTCCAAAAGGGCATCTTTTGCAAGCCAATTGGGCGTCTTTTCGAAGCCAAAAGAGCATCTTTTAAAAGCGAAGGTGTGAAAAATAATTACAAAAGTAAAGCTAAAACAACAAAAAGCCCCTTCCCAAATGGGAAGGGGTATGACTGTTATGATATCTCAATAAAGAAAATAGAAAAGCGTGAAAGCACCTTTTAACTCAACTTACTTCCCCTTTCCTCCTTGCTGTTCAAACATAGATTTCTCGATTTCAAAGACTCGTTTTACATCAAAGTAAATATCAGAAGAAGTGTAATTAGCATTCGTTTCGCCCAAATAAGACGGTCACAACTACCGACTACCATCTGACTATTCACCTTAGGAATACCAAAGAAGAAGTAAACAAGATTATATTCATCACCCACTGATGTCACGGAGAAAGGGTGTTCTTTACTACCATCACCAGTCATGAAGATTGTATCGAGAATGCGTGATAAACGAACTGAATAGACCTTAAGGCTATCGCTCAACATCCATGATTTATCAGGTTCGGTGGTTGAAAGTTTTCTAAAGTGATAAATCTTAGACACGATAGCATTGGTATTAAGCGGATTGCTGGCAAGAACTTTATCTGCAAGCGTAGCAGCAACATCAAACTTACCTTCGTTCCTGGCTTTCGACATATCAAGTTCCATGAACATATCCCTACCATTATTAAGGTAAGTTCGTCCATAAACAGCCAAGATTCTGTCCTCAGCAGTCAATGTGGTATCAGCATCAACATTGATAAGAATGTCAACTAACTGCTGAACATGCTGTGGATTAGCTTTCACTTCTGCCTTTATCTTATCCCAGTCTACAGACATAAATGTCTTATCCGTCTGTGCTGATACTGCTAACGGTAGCAGCAACAACACGAAAGCAAACAACTTTCTCATAGTCTTTTTGAATTTGTTTTTTATATATTTGTTAAGTCTTTGGGCGTTATTGTATTTCTTCTTTATATAGTTGTCTTAGAATCTCGAGTAATCTTAGGGGTCATAGTTTTCTTAGTTTTCCTTATCTTTATAAGGCTGAGAGCGGTCTCATCTCTCAGCCCAGTCGCTCCTATCCAAGTTCCTATACCCTATTGCCTCAGCGATATGCTGTACTTGTACAGCCTCTGACTCTTCCAAGTCAGCGATCGAACGCGCTACTTTAGGATTCTGTTATAGGCGCGAGCAGACAATTTCAAACGCTCCATAGCATCACGGAGTAACTTGATAGAGGCTTCATCAGGCTCGGCAAACTCATGAATCATACGCTCAGACATCTGCGCATTACAATGAATATTACGATAACTGCTAAAGCGATCGGTCTGAATAGCACGCGCACGGATAACACGTTCACGAATAGCAGCACTCGGCTCGCCCGGTGTTGCCTGTGATATATCTTTGAAGGGGGAGAGGTGCTATCTCACACTGAATGTCAATTCTGTCCATTAATGGACCAGAAATCTTAGCAAGATACTTCTGAATCTGCCCAGGAGTACAAACACAATGATGCGTAGGGTCAGCAAAATAGCCACACGGACAGGGATTCATACTTGCTACAAACATGAAACTACAAGGATAAGTAACCGTATACTTGGCACGTGAAATCGTTATATGACGATCCTCCAAAGGCTGTCGAAGTACCTCTAAAGTGTGTTTATTAAACTCTGGTAACTCATCACAGAAGAGCACTCCATTATGTGCAAGGGTTATCTCACCCGGCATCGGATTGGCTCCACCACCCACGAGTGCAACCTCAGAGATAGTATGATGAGGCTACGGAAAGGACGTTGCGTAATCAGTCCTGTGTCACGGCGTAACTTACCGGCTATCGAATGAATCTGAGTTGTTTCCAAACTCTCTGAAAGGGACAAAGGAGGAAGGATGGAAGGAAGGCGTTTTGCCATCATACTCTTTCCACTTCCGGGTGGCCCAACCATGATAAGATTATGCCCGCCAGCCGCTGCCACCTCTAATGCTCGCTTCACATTCTCTTGTCCACGGACATCAGCAAAGTCGAGATCGAAAGCATATTGATGCTCGTAAAACTCTTTCCGTGTATCCACAAACAAGGTTCTGGATTCGATGTACCATTAAGAAAGTCAATTACTTGCAAGATATTATCCATTCCATAGACCTCTAACGTGTCTACCACAGCCGCTTCGTGCTCATTAGCTTTCGGCACAATGATACCTTTAAACTTCTCGGCACGTGCCTTGATAGCTATGGGTAGTATGCCTTTAACAGGCTGTAAAGTACCGTCAAGACTCAACTCTCCCACAAGCATAAACTCTCGCAAACGGTCACAACTCATCTTCTCATTGGCAGCCAAGATGGCTATTGCCAATGGGAGATCAAAACTGGAGCCTTCCTTCTTGAGGTCGGCTGGAGCAAGATTGGCGGTGATATCGGCTACAGGAAACTTGTAACCAGTATTAAGAAGTGCTGCAGCTATACGGTCATGGCTTTCCTTTACCGCTCCGTCTGCAAGACCGGTAAGATGGAACAACACGCCCCGTGTGATACTAACTTCGACTGTCACGGTGGTGACTTCCATTCCGTTAACAGCTGCACAGAATGTTTTTACAAGCACAATATTAGTTTTTATTCGGCGCCATAACGCTGACGGATGGTGTTAGCAGTGATATTTCTTTCGACAACTTTCCCATTGCGAATGACGATATTATCTGGTATAGTATTAAGACCAAAGGTTTTGAGTAGTGGTGTATTCAGTAGTTTTCCATCACAAACATTGGAAAACTCAATCCCATCGCGCTCTAAAGTCTGCTTTACCTCCTTAGGATTGGCATCTACACAAATACCCAAAGCAGCTATCTTTCCTGCTTTCATGGCATCACTCAGCGCACGCTGGACATCAAGACTCTCGTAACTCCATGCTGCCCATGTGCTGATAATAACGACGTCTTTTCCTTGAAAAGTCGTGTTATTAACCGTCTTTCCATTGACATCTTTAGCTGAGAACTTAGGCAACTTACTACCGATTGGCAGTGAACCCAACTCAGATAGATGTCGTTGAAGACGACCTAAAGTGGCATTATCGGGCTGTTCTTTTATCAATAAGGGTAAAAGCTTTGCAGCCTGCTTATAATCAGGAGATTCTGTTTGAACAAGATAACGATTGAGTAAATACGCACTCACAGCAGACTCTGGATGGTCCTTGATAAATGCGATTGCATACTTCAACTCCTCTGGAGGAGAGACACTTGCTATCTGTTTACGGAACTTAGTCATGAGTTCATTATCCTCCGTGCCCTCTACCTCCATCTCTTTCAAGTGGGAAGCATCGGCTTTTACCTCAACCGCTTCACCCGATTCGGCAAAGATTGGTTGTGTAGAATAATTAGGGAAGATGATAATTAACGTAGAAGGTTTGCTACAAGGCTTCTCATAAGAGAAACGACCCGCCTCAATCTTGATGGTATCCAAACCCGCAATACCACCATCGGGACTATACACATAAAGCTCGCCTTGATTCATATGCAAGAAGCGTCCTTCCATCTTGAAGTAACCGCTACGAGTACCACAAGAAATTAACAGCAGGGAGAACAAAAGAATGTATGCTATTCGCTTCATGCGCATAGGATTTAAGAAGAAGTGCCGCGAGCGGGACTCGAACCCGCACAGCCATTACTGGCCAAGGGATTTTAAGTCCCTCGTGTCTACCAATTCCACCATTGCGGCAAACCGTTTGCAAAGATAAGGCTAAATCTTCGAACTAACAAAGGTTTTGCAAGTTTTTTTATTTATTAGCCTTATTACGCCTATTGAACCTATTAATCCAATCAGGCTAATTACCTTAATTTACCCCCAACACGCCATAAGGTCCTGTACTGTTTGCACGATAACGTGTCAGTTTCTTACCGCTATCGCCAGAGACAACATTTCCACCAGTGTTAAGGTTATACTTACGACGACAATTACTACAAGTAGCAAAGCCATCACTGCTTATCTTCAACTCATAAGAACGCAGTGGAAGCGTATTCGTATTGAAGCAATTAGGACATTGCAAGTCGTAAGCATAGAAAGGAGAAGGGTTGTCCAAGTTGCCATAACCAACAATAAGTCCATTGTTCAAGCCCACATGTTTCCAACTCTCCAACCTAAGATCAATCCCATCAAACCACACAGGTGCACTTGATTTCAGTCCTTGATTGTTCTCAAAGAAGAAACAATAACGACCACTGACAACGTTAGTTCTTATCGTACAATACACACCCGGCGATAAAGGATTCATCGCTGAGGCAAGGATGGGGTCTTGATGTGTCTCGTTGTGAAAGGTAAAGAAGTTACGATGACTACTATACTCATAGTCAACTACATCACCACAAGATGACAATAGCACTACAAGCATTAACAAAACAGACTGAACAACCTTCTTCATACCTTACTCCTTTATCTATACAAAAACCATCAAGTCCTCCTCCTTAGGAAGGAGGTAAACGTCTTATTCGAATGGAATCATTGCCAACGCATCGGCAATCTTCTCAATACCTTCCTGTAAAGGCTTTGACACCATACCCTTTGCAAAGAAAGGAATATCAGCATCTATCGTGAGTTTCATCTTTGAAGAAGACTCTGTAACAGGCAGTATCTGAATCCAGAAATTAAAGGATAATGGCGAATTAGCACTTTCAAACTTAATCGTCTTAGGCTCTTCACGCTCGATAATACGCATAGAAATCTGACCAACAGGGTCAACATTCACAGACAAGGAATCCTGATCAAAGGTGAGATTCTGTAATCTTTCTTTCACCTTGTCCATGTCATCATTACCCGTAGAACCTTCTGGGAGACGCTCCTTCAGACGCTGTACATTATTCAAGTCGCTCAGCGTGTTGTACACACACTGCTGAGAATGAGGAATTTGCTTTACGCTACTTTCAAACTTTGTCATTGATAATCTTTATTGGGGAGTTTAAGAGAAAGAACTGGAAGAAAGCTGAACAGCTTGGAATAGAAGTTTATAACTACCTATAGGGACGCACGAAGAATGCGCCCTCTACATAAAATTATATTCAATCAATCCCTAAGAAAGAAAGGTCTTTACTTCCAGCGGAATGATTAGAGATTACTTTCTCCAGTTTGCTGGGTCCTTACGCCAATCATGCAACATAGAAACCTCAGACTCCTTTATATAACCAGTCTCAAGTGCTTTCTCTACAACATGCTCATAATCGGTGAGGGTTACAAGCTTTACATTAGCCTCACGGAATGCCTCCTCAGCAACTGGGAAACCATAGGTATAAGATGCAACCATACCCACAACCTCAAACCAGCCTCACGAAGTGCAGCAACAGCTTTCAAAGAAGAGCCACCAGTTGAGATAAGGTCTTCTACAACGACCACCTTTGAGCCTGCTGGCAGTTCACCTTCAATCTGGTTTTTCATGCCATGGTCCTTTGGTTTCGGACGAACGTATGCGTATGGCAATGCCAACTCATCAGCAACGAGCATACCCTGTGCAATAGCACCCGTAGCAACACCAGCCACAGCCGTAGCCTCAGGGAAGTTCTCAAGGATAGCATGAACCAACTCGAGCTTCACAAACGAACGTACATCGTGAAACGATAACGTCTTGCGATTATCACAATAGAATGGTGACTTCCAACCACTTGCCCATGTAAATGGGTCATTAGGTTGCAACTTAATAGCTTTAATTCCGAGCAGTTTGCCTGCAAAGACTTTCTTTAAATCTTCCATCTTGATAGTTTATGGTTATATACTAACTGCAAACTTACACAATTTTTCTGAGATTAAAGGATAAAAAGACTATAAAAGAAGATAACAAGAACAGATGTTACTCCTATCAAATACAAGAGTGATTCTATTCGCTTTGAGTTGTATAACTCTTCCAAACAATCATCTAACGCAAATTTTCCGACGACAAATTGCATTGGTGTTAAGCCTCCGCACCAATGGTGCGGACCATCAACACATCACGTGCGGACCATCAACACAACAATAGAAGAGGGAGAAAAATATCCATATCTGCCACCAAAACAGATACTGTTAACTACTAATTACTTGCGAAGATGAGTACTACTTATAGACTAACAATAATAAAACAAGGAATAATAAGACAGCTTAATCATTATTCGCAAAGCCAAGCGAGAGGACACTAATCTTGACATTCGTCCCTTTAAGGAGTTCTTTGGCGGCTGCAACGAGAGTGGCACCTGACGTGATTACATCATCAACCAACAAAATGTGTTGATTGTTTAAGGGGGAAGCATCGAGGAGGTGAAAGGCTTTCTCTACGTTTTCATTTCGTTCCCAACGACCTTTCTGCGTCTGACTGCCATGAAAGCTGATACGTTCTAAGACCTTATCTAAGACAGGCAAACCAGTTTCTGCACTGATACCACGCACTATCTCCACACTTTGATTATACCCTCTTTCTCGCTCACGCTGGCGAGCAAGTGGCACAGGAACCACAGCTGTGATTCCATCAAAGAAACCATCTTGTGCGAACTCTGCTGCCACAATACGTCCAAGACGCTCACCTATCTCTGGATGACCGCCATACTTCAATTGATAAAGCAAACGACTGGTGTCAGAATGGGCTTTATAAAAGAAAAAGGCTGTACCCTTTTCTATGGGAATCCTACCCCAAAAGAGGCGCACAAGTTTATTATCATAACTCGACTTAGAATAGCCCGTACGAGGGAGACAATGATTACAACAAGCACACATCACCTCCTCCGTAACGGTCAGACGCCTACCACAAATCGTACATGGACGAGGAGCAAGAGTGTCTATCAGGCGAGCCAATAAACTAATCGTCTGTGTCATCGTCTATGAAGTCTACATCATCATCCGCAGCAACGACTCCTTCATCTATACACCTGCGGATTAAATCCATCGTAAACCACGTCCCATGGCAAACTTTATCAGTTTCATTGAACGTTCGTAATCGTTCTCTGCCTTAATTGTGCGATACTTACTCGCTAACAATGGGCGCAAGACCTCAAGATATTCTTCGTCTTCAATAGCATCAAGGATAGGCGAAGAGATGGCACTATCGACTTTCTTCATCCACAACGCCTGCTCAATCTTTCGTCTACCCCACTTGTTATAGCGGATTTTATCATGTACGAAAGACTCCGTATAACGGCTATCATCAACGTAATGCAGCGTTATTAACTTCTCAATAATACGTGCTTGCACATCTTCTGATAGTCCCCATTTGCGCATCTTCTCTAACATCTCACCAGAGCAATGTTCGCCTTTCGCACATAAATCGGCAAGTTTCTTCAAAGCCTGTGGTTCCATCATGGGGCGTTTCTGTATCATGGTCGGATGGCTTTCGTGAATCGGAGCTTACCAAACTGGTCTTCTCGCAGTTTTATCTGCTTATAACCCAATTCGCTTAACATCTGCTTTACATTATCAATATATAATGGGTTGGTCTCGAAATAAAGTGCACCATCAGCTGACAAAGCTTGCACGCCATACTCAGCGATTGCCCGATAGAAGCGTAGCGGGTCATCGTCTGGAACGAAGAGAGCTGTTTCAGGTTCATACGCAAGTACGTTCTTCGCCATCCCTGTCCGTTCTTTGTCGCAGATGTAAGGTGGATTACTCACAATAATATCAAATTGCTGCTGCATAGCTGCTACTGAAGGATGAAGCGCATCCTCCATTTTTAGCTCCACACGTACCTGATATTGATGTACATTCTCACGTGCAATAAGTAGTGCATCACCCGATATATCCCACGCTGTAACCGCCGAGTTGCGTAGGTCGGCAGCCAATGTAACAGCAATACAGCCACTGCCTGTCCCTACATCCAACACCTGCAGGGGTGCAGGAGGCTGCAAAGCACAATAACATTGGTTGTTATCCTTCTCTATCCAACGGCACAGCACCTCAGTCTCTGGGCGCGGAATCAATACGCCCGGAGCCACATGGAAAGTGCGCCCACAAAAGGTTTCACGTCCTAAAACATATTGTACAGGCTCCGAACGTTCCAAACGAAGGATGATTTTCTCTAATTCCTCCTCCTCTTCTCGGGATAATTCATTAACTTTGCCCGTATATATATCGGGCAGCGTAATGCCAAACTGCACCTCTAACACAAGCCGAACGATAGCTTGTGCCTCACCTTCATCATATAAAGGAGTGAGTCTGTGCCATAAATCTTGGTATGTCATAGCTGCAAAGATAGGAATTTTAATGAAATGAAACAAGAAAAAACTGACGAAAAATACATGCGTCGTTGCCTGCAATTAGCTCGTAATGGACAACAGCTTGCCAAGCCTAACCCAATGGTTGGTGCGGTTATTGTGAGCAAGGAGGGCAGGATTATCGGTGAGGGTTACCACGTACGCTGTGGCAAAGGACACGCAGAGGTGAACGCTTTTGCATCTGTAAGGAAAGAGGACGAGGCTTTGCTACGTGAAGCAACGGTGTATGTCAGTCTTGAGCCTTGCTCTCATTATGGAAAAACACCTCCTTGTGCCGACTTGATTATCAGTAAGGGTGTGCGCCGTGTCGTATGTGGTTGCATCGATCCTTTTGCCGAAGTGCAAGGACGTGGGGTAAAGAAGATTCGCGAAGCAGGGATAGAAGTGACCGTGGGTGTATTGGAGAAAGAGTGCTTAGAACTGAATAAACGGTTTATTACTTATAATACACATAAACGACCTTATGTGATATTGAAGTGGGCAGAAGCGAGTAGCCCTCCCCTTACCCCTCCCCCAAAGGGAGGGGAGTAATCACCGAGATTCCCCTAATAACTCAGAAAAAGTCATTGCCAATATAACTGTTGAAAATAGAAACAATAGAATAGATTGTAACTATAAACCTTCTGTGGCTTACATTGGCAACTTGCCGAGTAAAGATTATCAGCCGTTGATTATCTCTACACCCTTTACAAAGATGTTAGTACATAAGATGAGGGCGGAGAATGATGCGATACTCGTTGGGAAAACAACGGAAGAATTAGAACAACCACAGCTGACAGTGAGGGAATGGAGCGGTCCAAGTCCTGAGAAATTGGTGCTGACAAGTCAACCGACAAAAGCTGGAGAATACGCAACACCTGCTGAAGTATTGTCGCATCTCTATGCTGAAAAGAAGCAAAGTCTCATCGTGGAAGGTGGTGCAAAGACTTTACAGAGTTTTTTGGATGCAGGACTATGGGATGAGATACGCATAGAATCGGCTCCTTTCACGGTTAACGAAGGTATCGAAGCGCCAAAACTTCCAGATAACATACGTATTATAAAGGTAGAGAAGTATGTTAACACGATTGTAACCTACGAGCGAGCGTAGGGATGAAATGACATCCATTCGATACAACAAAAACGGTTAAAAACAATTTATCTTCATGAAAAAGAAATTCTTTTTCATGAAGATAAATATTATTTTCACGACAAAAAAATATTTCTTTTTCATGAAAATAATTCGGAAATAAGACTGAGTTTGAAGTGCAATCGTCTTTTTAATTGCACTTATTTGTCATAATATTTAATACCATATCATCGGTAATACACATCGCTTCCTTACCAATACTTGTGAGGTTGCGGATAGATTTATCAACATCTTCATCAATGATTCCCTCTGCAGATGTTACGTGCTTGCCCTCCATGGAAAGCGTTGCAGAAAGGATAGCTGTTGACACTCCCGATGAAATCTTCAGTGAACAACTTGGCTTCGCACCATCGCAAATCATACCCGTAAGGTTGGCTATCATGTTCTTTACTGAATGACAAACATTGATATAATTGCCTCCCATCAGATAAGTAATACCACAACTGGAACCAATACTTGCTACTACACAACCGCAAAGGGCAGATAGTGCACCAAGACTCTGCTTGATATAGATAGCTGTCAGATGACTCAAGGTGAGTGCACGGATAAGTTCTTCACGCGTATTCTCATTCTCCTTCGCAAAGACTGCTACAGGATTGGTTGCACAGATACCCTGATTTCCCGAACCGCTATTACTCATCACTGGAATCAAAGCACCACCCATACGAGCATCACAGGCAGAAGCAGTCTTCGCAATAACGTGTGAGAAGATGCTATTACCAAAGATTCCGCGACTCAAAGGACGGTCCATTATCTTACCCAAACAATGTCCGTAGTTTCCTTTCAACGCCTCGGCTGCAGCACGGAGATTATAACGTTTCGCCTCAAGAATAAACTCAATCTCATCGACAGGAGTAGTTGTAGCAAACTCCCATACCGTATTGAGGTTCAGACAAAGGGGTGCTTTTTCGACAGCAGTTGCGCTGGGTTGCATCTTATCGAGCAGAATAGTACCATCCTTCTCTTCAAAGACAATATTCGTATGAGTACCCATGATGATGGCTGTCGCACGATGTCCCTCAGCCTCACAAGTGATTTCTATGTATAATTTCTCGGTGATACCCTCCTTCAGTTTGACATCAATTCGATTCTCACTGATAATGTCTTGCCAGCCTCCAAAGTAACAGGTGTGAGGTCCTTGATAACCTCCAACTGATATTCTGACTTACCCACCAAAGCACCAAGGGCAATGGCAATAGGCAGACCAATCATTCCCGTGCCAGGAATACCGACTCCCATCGCATTCTTCAGAATATTAGCAGAGAGCAACACGCTAATATGTTCTGGTCTCTGACCTAACAACTCTGTAGCACGTGCAGTACACAATGCCACAGCCATTGGCTCTGTACAACCCACAGCAGGAACTACCTGCTGGTGTATCAACTCGATAATCTGTTCTCTAATGTTCTTCTCAAGCATAATGATGTGATTTAGGTTTAGCTTGATATTATTATGATATTAAATAATTCTCCTTCGTATCTACCCGCTCAAACATCAATCTATTTGAGAGAGCTTATTACCTAACTCTTGCCGCATAGCCTCCATCTTTTGACGTCGGTCGATAGAGAATGTTGAGCCATTCGCCTCAACATAATCAAATAAAGCGTATGCTTTTTCCAACAGTATTTGGCGCAAAGGTTGCCCTTTGTAGCTTCCTTCGGCATAAAGTAACTCTGCAACCATATTGATTTTGTCTATCCGTTCTTCCTCTTCCCACTGCTCCTTGGCATATGTCAACAGCTCGTCAACAGAGAGATTACGTAAATCATCATACTCTCCAACATACTGTCTGTAAAGGTCTTTCAAGTCCTTATCTCGCTTCAACTCATCATCTTTTTTTGTTAGAAAGCGCGAAATTGCAGCATTGAATTCCTCTATCAAGCGAATAAAATAATCTCGTTGTAACATAGTAGATTTCCTTTTATGACACAAAAAGTAAATAAAAAAATTGATATAAATCCACTTTTCAGTGTGTAATTAAACAAAAAAATACTTGTAGGTATCAAATCTAATACCTATCTTTGTAACGGACTAAACTTGATAAAACTATGCCAGAGATATTTCGATTTTACGGTTTTTCGTTCTTTTTCTATAGCCGAGAGCACGAACCCATCCACGTACATGTGGAAGGTGCAGAAGGCTTTGCAAAGTATAATTATGATGGAAATGACTTTGTTTTAGCTATCAGTAAAGGATTGAAAAATAACGAATTGAAAAAGATTAAGTTTGTAATAGACGAGAATAAAGATATAATTATCTCACGTTGGAAAGAGTATTTTGAGGATTAAGGAGGTAGATATGGATATTAAAAAGATTTGGTTCGACCAAGAATATATATATGGTAAGGATGAAGAGGGGCGTACACTTCGTCAATCTCTTTTATGGTACCCTCGCCTTGCTGCGGCTTCTGACAAAGAGCGGGAAAGCTATCAAATCGGTTTTGATGGTATTCACTGGCGCAACTTAGATGAAGACATTAGCTTTGAGAGTTTCAGCTATGAGGATGCTGAGCCTACAGCGTTACAAAAGTTCTTCCTTACACATAAAGAACTGAACATTGCTGAGTTTGCAAAACTCATTGGTATCAATGCTTCCCTACTGCGTAACTACATCAATGGGTTCAAGAAACCATCCAAAGAAAGGGAAGAAGAGATATTAAGATGTATCCATAAGATTGGATCAGACTACTGTACTGTTACTTTTTAAGACAGAAAATTGATTGGATACAAACAAAAAAATATGATTCTTCCGTTAAATGCGTAGATTGTTAATAGAATGAGTTTAATCCACATACACGGCATGACTACTCGCTATTAGATGGTTTTAGAACTGCGGATAAACTATGTAATAAATGTAATTAGGTGTGATGTCTATCTGTCGTTTACAAACAAATTATTCCCATGATATTGATTCTTTGTAAACTATTTTCACGCAGATCAAAACCAACACATGCTCTTTTGGCTTCTAAAAGACGCCCAATTGACTTGCAAAAGACGCCCTTTAAGACCCTTACTAACGCCCTTTTGAAGTCCAATAAAGCACCTTTTATTTTGCCATTTGGTAACTAATTGATTATCTGCTGATTGCAAACCTGCTTCTTATATGTGTTTTTGCCGTTAGTTATAGATGTTTTCTTTGAAATTATGTAATAATTTTTCAAGCTCCCATTTACATATTTCTCGAAGTCTTAAAATGAAAAAGTTTTAGGATTGGGCTTATAAAGAATTAGCCCAATTAGCTTAATAAGGCCAATTGGGCTAATAGAATAGACACTTTCAGGACTGTGGAAGACTCTCCCACAGTTTCTTATAAAATTCGTGTTTGGTCATTGTTTGGACGTTACCAAGGATAATCAGCTTCATTCTGGCACGTGTTATGGCAACGTTCATACGGCGTAAATCACGCAAGAAACCTATCTGACCATCATCATTGGAACGCACAAGAGAAATGAGAATCACATCGCGTTCCTGTCCTTGGAAGCCGTCAACGGTGTTCACACTGATAAGACTTCGATAGGGTTTGAAGAACGCTCGCTTCTTTATCAGGCTACGGAGATACTGCACTTGAGCACGATAAGGGGAGATAACACCCACATCTATCCGCTCATCTAACACACGGTTTTTACCTATCTTAGTAAAGTAATCGGCTAAAGTCTTGAGTGTTAACTCTGCTTCTCCTTTATTTATACGTCCAAAAGAAGAACCAACAAACTGCTCATGAAAGGCATTTTCCTTGTCATTATTCAATTGGGAAGGGACAGAATTAGCCTCACTTTCCGTTAAATCATACGATGCTACGACAGCCTCATCGGACGTATCAATCCATACCATTGGGTTGTCATAATCGAGGATGCCACGATATTTAATCTGCGGAGCGGTCTCAACCTGTCCACCATAGAACCAATCGGATGAGAAGCGCATAATCTCTTCGTTCATTCGATACTGTACCTTCAACAGCGTTACAACCTCTGGTTTATTCTCTACGATACGTTCCATCAGGGTCTTTCCTAAGCCCCCACGCAGCGCAGCAATGCTTTTTACTGTTGGTGGAAGTTGACAATGATCACCCGCAAAGATGACTCTTGACGCTCTACGAATGGCTATCCAGCAGGCTGCTTCAAGGGCTTGTGCAGCCTCATCGATGAACAAAGTGGTGAACTTCTGACCTTCCATTATCCTACTGTTAGCACCAACGAGGGTGGAAGCAACGACACGTGCCTCTCCAAACAGCTCGGCATTGATACGTATCTCAAGCTCCGTAGCACGGCTTTTCAGTCTATCCATCTTCTGATGATAGCTTTCAGAACCTTTCTTTCTGTTGTTCCTTAATTCACGAATAGCCTTTCGAATCGACCATAACTGTGGGTAATCAGGATGCGCTTCAAACTTCCGTTCGTATGTAAACCCCAGCATCTTATCGTTCACTCGGGTTGGATTACCAATGCGAAGAACATTAATACCACGGTCGACAAGCTTCTCACAAATCCAGTCAACAGCCATATTACTCTGCGCACAGACCATCACTTGGCTTTCTCGCATCAGTGTTTCGTTGATTGATTCGACCAATGTTGTTGTCTTACCTGTTCCCGGTGGACCATGAATTACCGCCACATCCTTTGCCCATAACACTTCGTTAACAGCCTTTTCTTGCGTCGGATTCAGCCAAGGTAATCGAATAGGAGCAAAGGAGAACCTCTCTACCTTTTGTCGTGAATAGAACAAGTCGCGAAGATAAGCAAGTCTATTTCCCTTTGCTTTCATGGTACGGTCTAACGCATCGAACATCATTTGATAGCTCGTTTCATCAAAACCTAACTGGCAACCAATCTGTTCTGAAGCTGATTGGAGCTCTAATAAGGGTGCAGAATCAGGAACAGCAACAACCATTCTGTCGCCCTCTACATACGATACCGTACCTGTAAGCCATAGTATTTCAGCTGAACTTTCTTATTCGGAGTACCTTCCTCTTTCGCAATAAACTTAAAGAAAAGGAGCGGACGACCACATTCAAAGTTATGCTCGATATCCCCATCCTGTGTACGAAACACCTCAATGCACAGTTGGTTGAGTCCATTATAAAACCGTTTACCCACTCTTAATGGGAACCAAGCGTCACCTCGCTTCACTTTCCGCTGCATACCAGCAGCCTCAGTCTGCTTTCTAAAGGCTTCTTTCTCGGCATAATACTCCATTTGAAGCAGTAAACGCTGACGTTGTAAGAGTTGGATTGGACTTTCCTGAAGCATATCTTTTTGTAGTTGACAAGTTAACGAGTAGACGAGTAAACAAGTTATATCTTTTTATAGTTGATGAGTTGACAAGTTAATCGCTTTATCTCTGTTTCAAACACTTTACAAATATAATACTTTTTATCTAATATCCATTCTACAACGAATAAAAAACAGAAAGGGCTTAACAACTGAAGTCATCAACAATCTCAGCAGCTTTTCCTATTTGTAAACCTGGGGGCGCACAAGAAGATAAGAACAAGACAACTCTGAGGTTTTCATAATGCAATGGCAAAGAAAGAACAAGGTCTAACTTTCCATCTCCATCCAAATCGCCAGCAAACAGAAGACGGAAATAAGCCCCATCCACCTCCGCTTCTCTGCAGATTCGCTCTCCATTCAGTAACAGGGTATAGTTCTTATAGACATCCTCACCTTGTGCCTTTGCCTCTAACTTATAATGTTTTCCTGCAAAAGTAAAGCTACTTGTAGTGCCCGGCGCAAGAAAAGTAGTATCAGAAATCTCTACATCAGCAGTCTTTACCTTCCCCAGATTGATAGGCAACTGATTGACGAATAAGATTGTATTTCGTTTCCCCGACAAGTGAGGTGTCATTCCTCCCACACATGCATCTTCCTTTTTCTGAATACTATAACACGCCTTTCCTACATAATAATCTTTCCCATCCTTATATAGTTCAACCCAATTCTTATTTATCAATGTATCGGGGTTACAAAAACGATAAGCAAAAGGAACCAGAATCTTATATGTTAGTGGCTGCTTCTTTGCAACCTTAACACTATCAACCTTCTTCACAGGCACACTATCTTCCTGCTGTACCGACAGCTCCTTTGCCTGACTGACAGGCTTCTTGTCGGTACAAGAAAGTATTATGACACAAAAAATCGATAATAAAAAAGCATACTTTAATCTCATAATAAATATATTTTAATTGCCTTTCGACATACATAACTTAGTGCATTACATCCTACAGATGAATACTACTCAATACATTCCCTATATTATACTTTGACAAGTATAAAAACGACTAACAACTGAGGTCATCCACCGTCTCTGCAGCTTTTTCCATTTACAAACCAGGAGCGAACAAGGAGATTCTGAGATATTCATTATCTAAAGGTGCTGAAATAACAAGGTCTTATTTACAATCCTCATCCAAATTCCCAGCAAACAAAAAAATGATTGAAGGTTTAACAAAGGCGCAGTGTTTCCTTAGACACCTTATTTTTGAATGAGTTATTTAATATTTAAGTTTTCATATCAGCCTTTCCTCTGATTAACACAAGTGTCAAAGTGACTTAACAGTCATATTGATCATCTATCTCTCCCACTTGTTGAACTGGCTGACCAGGCAACGCACAGGACGATAAGAACAAGACAACTTTGAACTCACCAGTGTCACTTGCAAAGTCAATCACCAAATCTAACTTGCCGTCACCATCAATATCACCTGCAAATAAGAGTTCAAAGGCAACTTCAAATACTTTTGTTCGCTTTGCTATCTGTTTACCATTCAATAAGGCAAAACACGTAAAGGGTACTGAATCACTCTCCTTCTTTTCTTTTTTTATCTCCAAATTATAACGTTTTCCACCAAACATAAAGCTACAAACTTTATTAGGTCGTAAGGTAATATATTCATCAAAATTAAGATTTGCAGCCTCCATTTCTCCTAATTTCGCAGGTAGATGATTAACAAAAAGGAATGCTTTTCTTTTCCCATATAATACATTTGCGGTATCACCTATATAGTCAGACCACCTTCTCTTAAGGGTATATTGTGCCTTTGCACGATAGAACTTCTTCCCCTTTTGGTAAATCTCCACCCAACTACTGTCAATCATCCTGCCTGGATTTATATAATGATAATGAGCCGGAACAAGGAATTTGTAATTGAGAGATTTACAGTTTTGGAATGATGTATGTAAATGATTCCTGTTGGATCCCATTGTGTCTGCCTCCACAGAATCAGCATTATCTTTTGCTGAAACGAATGTTTCTTGATCAGATTTAGCTGATTTCTTGTCCGAACAAGAGAACAATAACGAGAATACTAACAAAGGAAAGATAAGTAACGCAATTCTCATTTATAACTTTAAAATTAATTTTTATACACGAATACAGACTTTATAACACTGTAGAGAATACATTTCAGAAGTTCTTAACACCCATAATCATCAACCACTTCCGATACCTTTCTTACCTGTTGACCAGGTAAAGCACAGGAGGATAAATATAAAGCAACATAAACTTCACCAAACTCACCCGACAAATTAAAGACTAAATCTAACTTTCCATCACCATCAATATCACCTGCAAACATAAGACTGAAGTCAACTTTATCCAAGTTTGTCCTTCTGACAATCTGCTTTCCATTTAAGAGAATAACTCCCTCATAAGATTGATTACCATGTTTCGTGAAAACCTTTTCCTTAGTTTTCAATTCATAATGCTTACCCTCAAAAGTAAAACGTAACGTAGTTCCTGGCTTTAAATAAAAGGAATTCAAGAAAGAATTAGGGGCAATATGCAGGTCAATACTATTCACTTCGCCCATTTTAGAAGGTAAGTGATTAATATATAGAAGAACCTTTCTCTTGCTTGTCAGCGTTGACACAGAGTCTCCTATAATCTCATCCCACTCTTTACCGATTGTATATTCTGCCTTAGAAAGATAGTATTTCTGACCTTTCTTATACAGTTGCACCCAAGTATCATCAATCAATGTATCAACCTTACATTGACGATAATCGAAAGGGATAAGTATTTTATACGAACGGTTTTCTATCTTCGAATCTTTTACCGACATATCCTTTATGCTATCCTTCCCCTTCTTCTGCACCTCAGACATATTATTTTTACTCAGAATCCCACTTCCTCTAACCGCCTTGACAGAACTCTTTTCTGTACAAGAAAAAAGTATCATACAAAGAGTCAACAAAAAGAATAGGGGCTTAACTTTCTTCATAATCGTATCATTAATGCCTTTCAACAAACGACCATATTATATATAACACGCTACAAATATAATATTTTCCATCTGAAATTCATCCTAAAATGTATTAAATAATATAGTTAACAACCTTGATTCACTTGAAAGAACAACACCACAGAGCACCCTCACCACCAAAGGGAGGTATATCATTGCAAAGACACCCATAGCACCTACCTCCAAAAACATAAATCTCTAAGCCTATTATACTACGTTTTTTTTATTTTAATTTGCTGTCATATTTAACATTTCACACAATCCTTTGTAGATTAACCAGTTGCACACCTACAACCCATGACAGATATGACAGCAAAATTATTTTTGGTTGAATCAAGTCGTGAAAACCTTTTGCTTAATCCATAACTTTTCTGTCAGCACGTCCATCGGTGATGTATTAGTATAGTCCCTCCGCCCTTTCGTGTACGATTACAGTAAGACTATAACCTCCTACCGCATCGGAACCATAACTATAAGTGGGTATTTTGCACCTTCACAGCCCTTATTTACCTTTTTTATCCTAACTTCTTACACCACTTCCACGATTATTTACTATTTTTGTCATCAGTAATTAACAATAAGAACTAAGACTCTTAAGCTTATGAAACAAACAAAGTGCAAATTGAGCACAAACTTCCTTCAGAGTGTACAACCATCATCATTGGTCAAGAACAGACTGCTGATGGTTCTATGATAGTAGCGCGTTCAGAGGACTGGGACGCTATGGAAGCTAAGAACTACGAGATATTTGAGGGTACAGACAATGGTCCACGTGAGTTCGTTGCAAAGGATAGTCCTTTCCGTTGCGAACTCCCAGAGAAGGCTTTGGGCTATTCTGCCCTTTCTCCGTATAATCTTCATGGTCATTGGGGCAGTGCTGGTTTCAACACAGCAGGTGTGGGAATGAGTGCTACGGAGAGTATCTTCAGTAGTGACGAGGTGTTGAAACATGACCCATTGGTCGAGAATGGTGTGGCAGAGAACTCTGTCTTCAACATTACCCTACCTTACGTCCACACCGCCCGCGAAGGTGTTGAGCGATTGGGTATGCTCATCGAGAAGTATGGTATTGCTGAAGGCTTCGGCATTGGCTTTGTAGATAGCAAGGAGATATGGTACTTGGAGACAGCTTGCGGCCATCGTTGGTTGGCTTGCCGTATGCCAAAAGATCAGTATTTCGTAACTGGTAACCAAAGCCGCTTCCGTACATACGACCCTAATGATAAGGAAAATTACCTCGCATCAGCCGACTTGATTGAGTTTGCTGAGAAGCATGGACTTTACAATCCAGCACAGGGTGCCTTTGATTTCCATGAGGCTTACGCACGTGATATCAAACTCGACACCACCTATAACTACCCACGTGTATGGGGTTTGCAGCAGTTCTTCTCTCCAGAGATTAAGAATGACGTAACAAAGAACACCTTCCCTGTCTTTGCAAAAGCTGCTCATAAGGTCACACTGACCGAACTTCGCACGGCATTCCGCTTCCACTACGACAATACGGAGCACGATCCATATCTCAATAGCAATCCGAAGGAACCTTACCGTCCTGTCTCTATCTTCCGTACCACACAGACCCATCTCTTGCAGGTACGCCCAGAGCTGCCACAGGCTATCGGTTGTGTAAATTACGTTGCTATGGGTATGGCAGACCTCGGTGTGTTCCTCCCACTCTATCAGGGCATCACTTCTTATCCAGAGGCTTACACGAAGGGTAATGGTGAGTCAAGTGATGACTCAGCTTATTGGAAGTTCCGCAAGATAATGGTATTGGGTATGACCAACTATAACAAGTATGCTCCTATCATCAAGGAGGCTTACGCAAACTTTGAAGCTGAGACCGATCAGCGTCAACGTGAGATGGAAGAAGAATATCTACGCATCTACAAGACGCAACCTCTCCATGCACAAGACCTGTTACAGGCGTTCTCTGATAAGATTCTTAACAGTGCACTCGACCTTGCCGATCGTCTACAAGAGAAACTCTTTACGCTGATGACACAAGACATTCAGCAGGAGTATCTCTTCCACGGAGCATAAAAGCAAGGAGAATCCTACTTTTATAACTATAAGACAGGCTGTATCAAGTAGCACACAATGCCTCTTGGTACAGCCTTATTTAGGTAAAAAACACCAGCAAGAACGATAAGGGAAAGGTAAAAAATCAATTGTTTCACAATATATATAACTTTTTTTTCCTAACTTTGCAGACAAGAGCTATTGCACAGCTATCCTATGGTAGCAAAGTAAAGCTTGAAAAACTCGCTCTGATAGTTCAATGGATAGAACGTAGGTTTCCTAAACCTTTGATCCGGGTTCGATTCCCGGTCGGAGTACTAAATATCACTTCTTATCCTCTCCCTTGCAAGAGAGAAGAGTCTGATTATCATTTTTATATAGATTTACTACTAACAACCTAAAGGAAATATATACCCCCATAGTATTTTTCAATCCGCTCTCAAGCAACGGAGAGACTAAAGAAAAGACTTTATGATTGGTGCTATTATAGGAGATATTGTAGGCTCACGCTTCGAATTCGGAGCAGCTCCACAGCAAGGGTTTGAGCTTTTTACACCCGATTGTTCTTACACAGATGATACGATTTGCACCATCGCTATTGCCGATGCGGTGCTGAATGAACGTGACTATCAGGAGAGTCTGCTCGATTGGTGTCGGCGTTATCCAGACCCGATGGGCGGATATGGTAGGCGATTCTACCAATGGATTAACGCTGACAATCCCCAGCCCACGGATTCATTTGGCAATGGTTCTGCGATGCGCGTCAGCCCTATTGGGTGGCTATTCGACGAGTGGGAGGAAGTAATTGAGGAAGCTAAGAAGAGTGCTATCGTAAGTCATAACCACCCCGAAGGCATTAAGGGTGCACAATGTATTGCTGAAGCTATCTGTTGGCTACGCTTGATGCGCTTCTCTAAGTCGGATGTCGAGCGAAAAGTTGAGAAGTTCTTTGGCTACGAGTTACCACCTATGCGGGACATCAAGAAGATTGGTTCTGAAGGACACTTTGATAGAACCTGTCAGGAAACTGTACCGATGGCACTGCGTTGTTTCATGGATGCTAATAGCTTTGAGGAGACTATCCGCCTCGCTGTACTATGTGATGGTGATACCGACACGAAGGCGTGCATCGCTGGTTCGGTTGCCGAAGCCTATTATCCTGTGCCAGAATGGATAATCGAAAAGGCAATCAGCTACTTGCCAGATGATATGCTCATTATTCTCGAACAGTTTTATGAGCGTATACAAGATAGCTGTGGGACTAAAAAAGGATAGCTTTAAGCCTTTTAGAATTATGTTTCATCAAATCTAACAATGCTGTTTTGAAGACTTTAAAACAGCATTGTTGCACGTTATTTTCATGAACAAAAAGATTTATTTACGTGAAAATAAATATTTACTTTCATGAAGAAAAATATTTATTCTCATGAAAATAATTCATCGTTGATGGTCTTTCATGAACGTCCCTAACTGCTTTCGATACAGAATACCAGTATCCTCGCCTATTTTAAGGATAGCTTTTTATCGCCTTTTGCATTGAAGTCGGTGACACCATAAGAACCTAAATCGGGATTAATATAGAGGTCGGCTTTCGTGCGATTGACATTATATTTCTTTATATCAGGACGTTCTGCCAACCAATCTAAGATACCTCCCAGTCCTTTCAGAAAGCCGAAGGGCGAACGATAGTCATCATGTTTGCGCTGTTGAAGGTCGACGGCAATAACGATATCTGCCCCCATCTTTCGTACAACATCCACTGGAAGATTATTGCCCATACCGCCATCCACCAGCATCAGCGTGTCTATCTGCACAGGTTTGAACGCACCGGGAATAGCCATACTGGCACGCATATTACGCGCCATGGAACCAGTATCAAGGACTATTTCTTGTTGACGACGGATGTCAAAGGCTACACACGAGAAGGGAATAGCCTTCTCAACGGTACCACATTGTACGGGAGAACGACTGACAAGTGAGTCAAGGAAATTATAGACATGGTCACCATGCAACATCCAGAACCCTGTATTTTTATCAGCATCAGCCTTTCTACGCACAGGAAAGCCGAAGAGATAGATTACACCATCTTCCTCTTTATAGACCTTTCCAACCAATGTTGTGTCTCTATCTGCTAAAAGTGCCAGCCAATTCTGCGAGCGGAAGAGTTTTTCGAGGTCATCTGCACGATAGCCCTGTGCGTATAATCCGCCAATAATCGCTCCTATACTTGTTCCAGCAATATAGTCAACAGGAATCTTTTCTCGCTCCAACTCCTTTAGTATTCCTATGGCTGCAGCACCTTTCGCACCACCACCACCAAGCACAAGGCCCACCTTTGGGCGGGTCTTCCCACCTTTGTTCTGTTGCTGTGCCAGCATAGATAGGCCACAGCATATCAGCATCAGAAATACAAGTAAGTATTTTTTCATAGCGACAAAAGTAATGTTTTTCTAAGAGAAAAGCGTGTTTTTTCCTTTTATTGTTGCTTTTCATTTCTCCAACAATCTTCATATTTCCTCAAAAGCAAGTAACTTGTCCACTCGTCAACTTGTCTACTTGTCAACTCCAAAACAATCAACTCGTCTACTCGTCAGCTTGTCTACTCGTCAACTTTCCTTACCTTTGCACCATGAAGTTCCATCCTATCCTATCAGAACATCCCCTACCCGCTCGGTTTAATAATCCTTTCGATTACGAACCGGACGCTCTTTGCCGTGCAGCAGTCAAGCAGTTGCAGGCAGATCTCCCTATTGAACCAATCGAAGGAAAGATGTATGGCGTTCTGATTGTTGAGCGAAACGGAGAGATTGGTTATCTGCAAGCCTACTCTGGACAAATAGCTGATGAGGGAGAAGACTTTGTTCCAGCTGTTTTCGACTATCTCCAGCCAGATGGTTACTTCAAGACTCATGAGGCTGAGATTACCCAATTGAATCAAAAGATAGCCCAACTAAAAGCCTCAACAGCCTATCAACAGGCACAGGAAAACCTAAAAAAGATTCAGCAAGAGGCTGAAAAGGCTATCGACGAAGCACGAAGAGTGATGCAAGGTGCCAAGTTCTTACGTGACAAACGCCGTAAGGAGGCTTTTATTTCAGAGGCAGAACGCAACGAGATGACACGCCAGAGCCAGTTTCTTAAAGCCGAATTGCAACGTAAGAAAAAGACTTATACAGAGCAGATTACCGCTGCACAAATCATCGTAAACAACTATCAAGAACAGATAACAGCTTGGAAACGAGGGCGGAAAATGAAGTCTGATCGTCTTCAACGTTGGCTTTTCTCTCAGTTCTCACTACTCAATGCATACGAAGAACGTAAGAACTTACTCGATATCTTCCGTGATTATTATCTGCAGAACAGTCCTGCACGTACGAAGGCTGCCAATAGCGCAAACGAAACCGCTACAGAACGAGCAGCCCAAGCATGTCTTGCACCCTCACTGCTTCCGCCCTCTGGTGCAGGTGAATGCTGTGAACCAAAGCTCTTACAATATGCTTTCTTCATGGTTATAAGCCTATTAGCATGGCTATGTTTTGGTGGGGACCATCGCCAAAGACCGAGATAAGACAGCATGGGAACTACTATCCTGCTTGCAATGGAAAGTGTAAACCTATCTTGGAGTGGATGTTAGAAGGGATAGACGTTGACGATAAGAATTGCGATAAGACCGATAATAAAACCGAATTAGCTCTTTCTGAAAGACTACAAATACTCTATGAAGACGATTATCTTACAGTAGTTGTCAAACCGTCGGGCTTACTTTCTGTTCCTGGAAAAGGCTATCAAGCATCCATTTATAGTATTCTTTGCGAGCGATGGAAGGGTAAGAGCGATGCGTTCATGGTACATCGATTAGACATGGCAACAAGTGGTTTGCTCGTTGTTGCACGTACTTCTGAGGTTCATAAGGCTTTGCAAGCACAGTTTATTAGGCGAACAGTAAAGAAGAAGTATGTTGCTCTGCTTCCTCTCTCTATCCTCGAAAAGCAGTTACCAGCAGAGGGACGGATAGAACTTCCACTCTCTCCCGACCCAGACGACCGTCCTCGGCAGCGTGTTGATAGAACTAATGGGAAGCCAGCTATCACCGAGTATCGCCTTATCGGTAAGACAACATACGGAAAGAAACATTGAAAGCAGTGAAGATTGAACTCTATCCACTGACAGGTCGTACCCACCAGCTGCGCGTTCATTGTGCTCATCCAGACGGATTGGGTACTCCTATCATTGGCGATAACCTCTACGGACAACGAGCTGAACGCCTTTGGTTACACGCAGCTCACCTTGAGTTCACCCATCCCATAACCCAAGAGCGGATGAGTTTTGATACTCCTTTATAGGTATCGAAGCTATCTACTCTTCGTTTTCCGCTTCTTCCGTATTGCTTTTGCAGAAGAATCGAAGTTACTCATTAAATAAAAACATAGCTAATACAGTCAACTATCTGTCCTTTTATCATCCTATGACATTAAAAATCATTTCTTATTAGACTTCGAAAATCTGCAGATAAGGGTTTGAAAAATCATTACATAATTTCAAATAAGACATTAATAAATAACGGCAAAACCACATACAAAAAGCAGGTCTGTAATCAACAGCAAATCAATTAGTTATAAAATAGCAAAGTAAAAGGTGCTTAATTGGACTTCAAAAGGGCGTTAGTAAGGGGCTTAAAGGGCATCTTTAGCAAGTCAATTGGGCATCTTTTAGAAGCCAAAAGAGCATGTATTCAAAATTATGATGTGAAATTATGACAGAATAATAAGTTATTAGCCTAATTAGCCCAAATAGCCTAATTAGGCTAATTAGGCTAATAAGAACAAGTTGTTTGTAGAAGGCAGATAAACATCACACCTAATTATGTTTATCATGTAGTTTATCTGCCATTCTAAAACCATCTAATTGGGGGGTAATTATACCGGTGTTGGGTGATGGTTGTTGGGTGTTGAGCCTTTATAAAACAATCTTATTGGAGGAAATCATACCATATATGTAGATTAATCTCATACTATTAACAATTTGGGTTTAATGGAAGCCCTCGTTTTCCTCTATTCTTTCAACCCTTGGAATACTATTTCCTACCTTTTTAGCATGTGACTTTAATGTGAGTGGTACGTTCTCTATCAAGACATTACTCGTATTCAGACCTAAAGAACGTGTCATACTCAATTTCAAATGGTCAATCCATTCATAGGCATCCATGATAAGTCGCTCCTTAAAAGAGAAAGAAGCGAAGGTTGAATAAATCCTATTAATAAGCACAAATACGAAGTTTCCCATCACATTATGCTTAGCTAATGAAGGATAAGATGACGCAAGAGAGAACTCATTCTTAGCCACCATATCCTCGATTATCTGCCTAAAATAACGATTGACAAGTGGGTGGATGCGGAATCCTAACCGTAGATTGATACGATAAAGAGTATCGGGAACAAGCGTGGTAACATCATATTCCAGCGTTGAAGGACTGTCTTGATAGTCTATATGCAGCAAGAAATAATGGTCAGCACGCATTGGATGCTTGTTAATAATTGAATAGAGAATCTTCTGTTCGATGTCGTATTTACCCCCAAGTTTGGTGAGATAGACAATATTTGTCGCATACTTAGGGATTGACTCATCGTTTTTAATATCGGAAATAATACTGAACGATTCACGAACATCACGTATCTGTATCTGCGAATTACGAATGGTTGTGGCATTATACCACACGTACATGATTCCTATCATCACACTGGCAAGAAGCATGGTTACCCAACCTCCATTCATAAACTTTGCCATGTTTGCGACGAAGAAGATACTCTCCAACCAACAAAGACGATAAGAAACAGGAGTGTTAGCCAACGATTTATTCGACGAATAGTAAGATAAGCACTCAAGAGGAAGGTAGTCATGAGCATGGTTATCGTGATTGACAAGCCGTAAGCAGCCTCCATTCGTTCCGAACTCTGGAAGAAAAGTATCACAATCACACATAAGATAAAGAGCGACATATTGACAAATGGGATGTAAAGTTGTCCCTTAACATCGGTCGGATACTTAATCTTCTGACGTGGCCAAAACTTCAAGTTCATTGCTTCACTGAAGATAGTAAACGACCCACTAATCAATGCTTGACTCGCAATGATGGCTGCTATCGTTGCCATGACGATACCGAAAAAGAGCATACCGTGGGGCATAATGGCATAAAAAGGGTTCAACCCAGAAGTAAGATTATTGACATGTGCAATTATCCAAGCCCCTTGACCAAGATAGTTGAGGATTAACATGACCTTGACAAAAGCCCAACTCGTACGAATGTTATTAATTCCACAATGCCCTAAGTCGGAGTATAAGGCCTCAGCACCTGTCGTACAGAGGAACACAGCACCCAAGATTAAGAACCATTCAGGGTTGCTCGTCAGCAAGCGGATGGCATGTAAGGGATTGAAAGCTTGCAGAATAGGAATATAATCACCGATATGCATAGCTCCTAACACACCCAACATTGAAAACCATAAGAGCATTAATGGACCAAACAACTTGCCAATCATATTCGTTCCGAATTGCTGAATGAAGAACAAAACAGTAACAATACAAAGGGCAATAGGTACAACTGGGGTCTCTGGTTCATAGACCTTCAATCCCTCTATAGCAGAGAGAACCGTAATAGAAGGCGTTATTACACCATCAGCTATCAGCGTACTGGCACCAATAATCGCTAAGAAATAAAACCATTTACGACTATGTCGACGTATTAAAGCATACAAAGCGAGTATTCCACCCTCTCCTTTATTATCCGCACGGAGGGCAATTAAGACATACTTAACAGTCGTTTGAAGGGTTAATGTCCATATAATACACGACACTGCACCGATGATATATTCAGCATTAACAGGGTTTCCAGCCCTAACAATAGCCTTCATCACATACAAAGGAGATGTACCTATATCTCCGAAAACAATACCTAAGGTTACAATAACGCCCATTAAACTTAGTTTATGGCGTGCAGAAATACTACAATTGTTATCCCGTGTCATTCTTATTATATCTTAAAACGGATGCAAAGGTAAACAAAATCATAATAACTGCATAACCCTCTTAAGGCTTTTATCTATATTTCTTTTTGTCGTTTCTCTTATTTACTGTAACTTTGCAGTAGATAATAAATAATCAAACAGATATGGAAGAAAAGAAATTTAAGCGCACCACTGTTACCGCAGCATTGCCTTATGCGAATGGAGGTGTACATATAGGACACCTTGCTGGTGTATATGTTCCTGCCGATATCTACGTTCGTTATCTCCGATTGAAGAAGCGTGAAGTTGCTTTCATTGGTGGTAGTGACGAGCATGGTGTGCCTATCACCATCCGTGCTAAGAAGGAAGGTATCACCCCACAGGACGTATGTGACCGTTATCATAAGTTGATAAAGGACTCTTTTGAAGAGTTTGGTATCTCCTTCGACATCTATAGTCGCACAACAAGTGAGACTCACCACAAGTTTGCTTCAGACTTCTTCCGTAAGCTATATGATGATGGTAAGCTCGTCGAGAAGGAGAGTGAGCAGTACTATGATGAGGAAGCTCACCAGTTCCTTGCCGACCGTTATATCATGGGTGAATGTCCTCACTGTGGCAATCCAAATGCTTATGGCGACCAATGTGAGAAGTGTGGTAGTGACCTTAGCCCTATGGAACTGAAGAATCCACACTCAACCATCTCTGGTTCACAGCCTGTCATCAAGCGTACTAAGAACTGGTACCTGCCTTTGAATGACTATCAAGAGTGGCTGAAGCAGTGGATTTTGGAGGATCATAAGGAGTGGAGACCAAACGTTTATGGTCAGTGTAAGAGCTGGTTAGACATGGATCTCCAGCCACGTGCTATGACCCGCGACCTTGATTGGGGTATTCCTGTACCAGTAGAGGGAGCCGAGGGCAAGGTGCTTTACGTATGGTTTGATGCGCCTATTGGCTATATTTCAAACACTAAGGAACTTTGCGAAAAGAATCCAGAGCACTTCGGCAACTGGCAGAAGTGGTGGCAAGACCCAGAGACACGTATTGTTCACTTCATTGGAAAGGACAATATCGTGTTCCACTGTCTTATCTTCCCAACTATGTTGAAGGCGCATGGCGACTATATTTTGCCTGATAACGTACCATCAAACGAGTTCCTTAACCTTGAAGATGATAAGATTTCTACAAGTAAGAACTGGGCGGTATGGCTCCACGAGTACCTCCGCGACTTTGAAGGAAAGCAGGATGTACTACGCTATGTACTGACTGCTAACGCACCAGAAACCAAAGATAACAACTTCACTTGGAAAGACTTCCAAGAGCGTAACAACTCTGAACTCGTTGCTGTATATGGTAACTTCGTTAACCGTGCACTGCAATTGACCAAGAAGTATTGGAACGGTGTGGTTCCTGCTTGTGGTGAATTGGAAGAGATTGACCGCCAGACTATCCAAGAGTTCAAGGATGTTAAGGCAAAGGTAGAGGCTTATCTCGATATCTTTAAGTTCCGTGAGGCACAGAAAGAGGCTATGAACCTCGCCCGCATCGGTAACAAATACATAGCAGAGACAGAGCCTTGGAAGCTTTGGAAGACCGACCCTAAGCGCGTGGAGACCATTCTCTATATCTCGCTTCAGCTCGTTGCCAACCTCAGTATTGCCTTCGAACCATTCTTGCCGTTCAGTAGTAAGAAACTTCGTGAGATGATTAACATGACGGATTATGACTGGAGTGAACTTGGTTCTACCGACCTTCTCCCAGCTGGTAAACAGTTGGCTGAGCCTGAGTTGCTCTTCGAGAAGATTGAGGATGAGGCTATCGAGGCTCAGTTGCGTAAGTTGGAAGAAACTAAGAAGGTTAACGAAGCCGCTTCCTACAAGGCTGAACCAATCAAGAAGGACATTCCTTTCGAAGACTTCGAGAAGCTTGATATCCGTGTTGGACATATCATTAATTGTGAGAAGGTGAAGAAGAGTAAGAAACTCTTGCAGTTCACTATCGACGATGGTTCGGGTGTTGAGCGCACTATCCTTAGTGGTATTGCAGCTTACTATGAGCCAGAGCAGCTCACTGGTAAGGATGTTCTTTTCGTTGCTAACTTTGCTCCTCGCAAGATGATGGGCATCGAGAGCCAAGGAATGATTCTCTCTGCCGTTAACTTCGATGGTTCCCTCACCGTTACTACAACCATGGGTGAGGTGAAACCGGGTAGTCAAGTGGGATAATACCCACCTCTAACTCTGACTAAAAGAGATAGAATATGATAGGCGTAGTGAGTTATCAGACTACCAAGTTTATCACGACATAACAACTATAAAGGCAATTATAAGGTTTATCAGACCTTCTAATTGCCTTATTTTATTGCAGATTAAACTATTCAGCAAATCTAACTTCATCCAAATCGCGTATCTTTGAAAGTCTCATCAGCGGCTTTCTCGGCAGTTTATAAATGGCGCGTTTAAGTTCAGTTTCCTTTTCATAGTCATCTCCATGGATGTTCTTATCCACAAATTTAATGCCTGTCAGAAAGTTGATGCTTAATCGCGCAAAGACCTTTGCACCATAATTACGCGACTTTTCATAACCTATCAGCATAAAGTCAGATGAATGATAGCGAAAGCAATACTCCCAAAAACCATATCTACCATAATTATAGTGTAGATAAAGTTTGCTGTCTTTTATGCTAACGTTCAACTCAGGAGGATCGTAACATCCTCCATCCTCATTCTCTGAAGAGAAACAACTTTCATTTTTCAAAGCTAACTTATAACCATTACCATGCGTAAACAATATTATAATCCCACGCCTATTACGATCAACCTTATGACCATCACGATCTTTCACAAAGCTATCCTTGCGTGTAGCCTTGATGATTAACACGCAATCCATAAGCCCATCTTTATTCAAGTCACCATAAACCTTGTCAAATAGCTTATAACCCTTAGGGATAAAACCCATTATCTGTTGCTGACCAGTAACAGATATGTGACTTCCTTTATCTATTATCATGGAGCCTGGATTCTTCTTCATAGGTTGTGGAGTCACAACTAAAAAGTCAGCCGCAAAACCTATACACCATGTCTTATCGCAACAGCCAACTAACATAAAGACCGCTAATAACAGCCCTACTACAGTCGTCTTGTTCATTTGTTTTAAAGCTTATATCTTATCTATTAATCATCTGTATTCAGTCTCTCTATTTCAAGTTCATCAAAATCATCTATCTCCGAGAGTTTCTTTAATGGTTCTTTCTTCAGCTTTATAACTTTCCGTACAAACTTTTCTTCCGCATCATCATCATACTTATTGACATTATCATCATCATACCTAACCCCTGTAAGGAAGTTAATACTCACTTTCCAAGCACTGTTGGACCCTGACTACCAATTGATTCATAACCTATCAACATAAAGTCAGAGTCTTGATAACGGAAGCAATACTCCCAATAGCCATACCGACCATGAGCATAATGTACAAAAAGCTTACTATTCCTAATATCTATACTCAGGTAAGGAGCAAAATAAACTCCACCATCCTCATTCTCTGACGAGAAGCAGTTGTAATTCTTTACAGCAACTTTATAGCCTTTCTCTTCAGAGAACAGCACAATAATACCCCTACGATTTCGGTCTATCAATTTACCTTCATAATCTCTTTCAAAGCCATCCTTGCGTGTTGCCTTGATGATTAACACACAGTCTTCAAGCCCATCTTTGTTTAAGTCACCCGAAACCTTCTCAAATAGTTTATAACCTTTGGGAATGAAATCAGTTATTCGCTGCCGATCAGCAACATCATACTGATGCATATCTCCTTGTTTTTCCACCTTTGATATACGCTTCATTGACTGGCTTACTGCGGCTTGAGGGTCAGCAGTATCGGCTTTTGACCGTACCTTATCACGGCAACCTGTCAACGCCATTGCCATACAGAGCAAACAAAGAATTATCTTACTGACTTGTTTCATGTCGTATATAGTATTACTTTCATCTGCAAATATAGATAAAAAAAAGGATAACAAGCGACAGAAAACAGCTTTTATTATCACCAAACTTTATGTGTTTACTAATCAAAAAGAGGGTAGCGCAATAGCGCAACAAGCTTCTCCTATGAATTATTTTCATGACAAGAAGAATTTATTTTCATGAAGATAAATATTTATTTTCACGACAAAAAATATTTATTTTCATGTAAATAATTCGGCAAACATAGTTCTTACTTGTTTATGTCGGTACTTTTAATTACTTTTGCAACCGTAGGAAATGATAGAATCGATAGTTAATAATAAAACAAAAGAGGGTTAGGAATATGAGAAGAAAGGTTTTCTACTTTTTATTATTCACGCTGTTTGCCGTTAATTGCATGGCTTTCAACCTTTCTGCCGATACCACAAAGACGAGTAAAAAGGCAGATAATCCACTGATAGAGGACGGATATGATCTCGATGCTGATACGGTTATGGAATATTATGGGAAGCCTATTCAGCACCTGACAAGCTTTGCGAATAACACCATAACACTTAGTTGTCCTACACCAAACCGCTGGAAGGGCTTTTATACATGGAAAGGGTTTAAGATATCTAACTTCTATGTGAAGACGAGTGAAGCATCTTTCAGGGGGATGAATGCCGCTATTTTGTCTCCAATAACAATGACGACAAGCATAGACAGCATCACAGATTCGATTTTTACCGACCGTCTTCTTGCCATTGAATACAAGGGAAGACGATGGGTTTATAGCAATGTTATCCGTAACACGGAGGCGGATACAATGCTAAGTTTTGAGGAGATTAGGACAGGAAAAGTGGGTATAGAACTGAGTTATGTGGGTGGACAAGGATACAAATATGACTATCAAATCCTTATCAATATGTCTGATGGACAACCCTGTTTGACGAACATCTACGTTGACGAACACAATTCTACTGCAAAGTATCAAGCCACACATCAATTCGATTTTACGCCGTTTGACGACGAAGGTGACTTCTCTCTTTATCGTTACCGACGCCATTTCCCAATGCTCGTACGGATGGGAAACTATGAAGCTTTTGGTGAATAACGCCCTACACTATCGTCCCCATAAATCGTAATCACATAAAGCATCAGCACTTAAAACCGCCAACGCAATTGAATATCAAGTCCACTTAGTGTTGAAGAGTTGACTTGTTGAAGCCCTGAGGATATGTGGTCACGGTCGAAATAATGCGTGGTTGAACTGCGAAGAATTATCATAAGACGGCTCGATAGGTCTGCCCGAGCAAACAGACTATAGTGCATACCCTTACCAAAGAAGGCAGGAAAGCTAAAAGAATAGAGTGGACCACGCTCGTAAACATAGATACGTGAGGCGAAATCTGTCGTTTGGAAATAACCAATCATACCATTCAGCGTGAGCCACGAAAGCGGTTTCCAAGCCCCAGACTCACTCACCATATAACCGAAACTACGCTTGAGATAATTGCTTGCAACGACATCCAACTGACTTTTACAACTCCAAGATTCTGCCGAATAAGCCAAAGAAAGGCGACCACGTTGCGTTACTTCGTTGACAAGAGTGGTCTTTTCTACATTATCTTTCTCACGTATTCTAAAGCGATAGCGAGCCAAGAGCGACCAACGTTGACGGCTATAGGTAAGCATCAGTAGGTTATCCCATGCCTTACTGGCTGTATGTGCGCCAAAACGAGGGTGTGAGAAATAAGCGAAATCAGTATAAGCCATGAGCGACAAACCCCGTTTTACATTCCAATTCGCACCAATGAGTAATCCACTTTCATTCTGAACCATCCCATTATCACCAAAACTACGTGCGAAAAGTGCTGTGTATTGGTAGCCATAATAACGCTGAACGGCAAGTAAAGAAAGCTTAGAGGTAGGCAGATAGGAAAGGTTATTCACCATTGCAATGCTTCCTTTGCTATCCATTGCCGTCTCACCTGCCAACGACCAACGAGGATGTTGATAGCTATAATCTACACTTACGTTCCAAAAGTTAGTCCCTGAGGGAGTATAATGGCGGTAATATAAGGACGTATTGGGCGTTAACTCCTTGTTGAAACAAGAATAAACGCCCGACAATCCCACACGAAAAGCACCCGATGACCAGCCGAGATGGGTTCCTGCAGTAAACTGTGTGGCAGCATTTTTACTGTTTATCTCACGCACTGTACGGTGATAACCAGTCTTGAGTATAGTCTTAATGGTACCACTATCCGTAAGTGTAGCATCTATACTGCGGTAAGAAAGAAAGGTGGTTAGGTCAAGATGCTTTGCTATTTCCACCGTTGCAGCCACTCCCTGCAGATAATTAGCAGCTGAACGAGAGGAATGTGCGCGAATACCTGTTGATTGTCTGCCTAACGTTGAGAGCATGGCAAGCTTCCCAAAGCCAAAAGAATTATTGATAATGAGTCCTTGTCCGAAGTTCACTTTATACCGTCCTACAGCCAAAGTCTTCAACCGTCCCATCTTTCTTAACAGCAAGTAAACTGTAATGGTCATAACCAAGACGATTACCATGTGCAAAGAAGGGTTCACCAGCATCTTGTGCGCCTACCAATCCAGCCTGAACATAATCGCCATAACGGAAGGAATAACGGAAAGAATGGGCATAAGGATAGCCAAGATAGCCTTTCTGGTCGCCTTCACGCTGATAAAAAGGAATATGACCGGTCAATAAGATGGTATGCTTTCCACCTTTTATAATTGATTTAAGAGTAGGAAACTGGTGCTGTTCTTCTACTGGAGAGACATAGACAAAATAAGGAAGAAGCTGGCGACGGAGGGCATCTAAGGATTCAATCATTGCCAACTCACCCAATGACTGCATACCATGATATTGATAAACATAGGCTTGTATATCTTCAATTTGTTCTGCTGTAAGAAACGGAATACGTGCAAGTTCGTCCCTACTTGCCATATTGAGGTTGATCGGATGTTCTGAAAGGTCGGCTAATAGTTCAAAGCTTTCCTCCTTTGCATCCACGTTTTCTTCGTTACTTGCATAGAGTTCTTCGAACAATTCTTCCCAATCATAGGTCTGTTGTGCTGTAGAAGTGAGGCTAAAAAGCCCTAAAAGGCAGGTCAATAGTAGATTTCTCATTTAGTTAGACTTTCAAAGTATTAAGACAACAAATATAGTCTTTGTTACTGAGAAAAGCAAACAAAATGACAAGAAAAGTATAAAGAAAAGGTCTTCCGTTAAATACGTAGCTTGTTAATAGAATGAGATTCATCCACATACATGGTATGATTACTCTCAATTAGGTGGCTTTAGAACGGGGGATAAACTATGCGATAAATGTAATTAGATGTGATTTCTACCTGCCTTCTACAAACAATTTATTCCTATTAGCCTAATTAGGCTATTTGGTCCAATTGGGCTAATTAGGCTAATAACTTATTATTCTGTCATAATTTTTCACATCATAATTTTGAATACATGCTCTTTTGGCATCTAAAAGACGCCCTATTGGCTTGCAAAAGGTGCCCTTTAAGACCCTTACTAACGCCCTTTTGAAGTCCAATTAAGCACCTTTTACTTTACTACTTTATAACTAATTGATTTACTGTTGGTTGCAAACTTGCCTTTTATTTGTGTTTTTATCCTTATTTATAGATGTTTTATTTGAAAATATGTAATGATTTTTCAAAGCCTTGTCAGCAGATTTTCGAAGGCTTAAAATAAATGTTTTTCAATATCAGACTTTGGGTTAAAGCAATACAAAAAAGCATCCACATATTTAATAAAAGAAGCAAAGAAAAGCCCTCTCATCCTTCTCTTAGACCACGATTTATGGTAAAAGAGAAGCGATGAGAGGGTTATGACTTATACTAATAAGCGCAAGAGCGATAAAAGCAACGGCTGTTTTACTGGATTCTCACGCTCTTTCCATCCTTATAACAAGCGATAGTGCGGCTACCATTGGTATAGATATCCTCGCTACCAGGCATATCCAAGGTGAAACCTGCAGCCTTTACCTGAGCCACAAGGTTATCATATGCAGGTTGATTAAACACTGCAATGATGATTGCTCCATCCTTAAATGCTACGTAACTTGACACACCTTTGCGCATTGGCTTTGGATAATCCTCATACTTATCAGCGGTAAGAAGCTTTGCAAGCGCACAATTCTTATAGTACATCTTAGAGAACTTATCGAGTCGATAAACCTCATAATTTGTCTTCAGTTTATAACCATACTTCTTCGTAATAGCATCTACCTTGTCTGGATTCTGATACATATCCAAAGCGTCAGCAATACTGATAACCTCCTTCAAAGGCTCAACTGCGACAACAGGTTCTTGAGCAACTGGTGTCGTAACTGGGGCTGTTGCCTTCTGTTGTGTACCACAACTATTCAAGATTAAAGCAAGTACAAGGACGATAGGAGCTATCCATACATTCTTTTTCATAAGTTCTTTCTATTTATTTTAATGTTTTATTTATTACGTATTGGGTTGCGAAAGCTATTGAAACATTGACTAAAACAAAGACTAACTATCAATGATTGCACAGATAGAAGCCTTCACTTCCGTTGTAGACACAGTTTGTAAGCAACCCTTCTTTACCTCCAACAAGCTATCGGCAAAGCGTACAGCGAGTTCTAAGTCATGGGTTGATAGGAGGATTAGTTTATCCCTTTCATGTGCCATTCGCTGTAAAGACAGAAAGGTTTCAGCCTTAGAAGGGAAGTCGAGGAAGGCTGTTGGCTCATCAAGTAAGATGATAGGGGTCTCTTGAGCCAGGGCTTTCGCAATCATCACCTTCTGCCTTTCGCCATCAGAAAGGGTCTGAATCATTCTCCCTCTGAGCTTTTCAATCCCCATCGTAGCGATTGCATCATCAACAACCTTACGATCCTCCGTACGCAATCGACCAAAGAAACCTGTATAAGGCGACCTTCCCAAGCCTATTATCTCCTCTATCGTGAGGTTCTGCACATCAGGTTTGCGTCAAAACAATGCTCACCTGCCGTGCAAGTTCTCGCTGAGAGAAAGACTCAATATCACGATTACCCAACAAAAGGCTACCTTTCAACTTCGGAAGAAAGCCTGTTAGGGTCTTTAAAAGAGTTGATTTACCAATTCCATTCTCTCCAATCAAGCATGCTAACTGCCCACTCCGTAACTCTAAGTTGATGTCAGAGATAACAGGATGGGAGAGCGTATAGCCTACTGATAACTGAGATAAGCTGATAATCATTGCGACACTAAGGACCTATCAGACGAAGAACATGACTAATATCTGTGCAATGATAACCCTGGCAAACATGCCCAAAGGATAAACCGAAGCATAACTAATGTTGCTCGTTTCACCCTTAACAGTATCGTTGGCGTAGCCCAATGCCATTGGATTAGCCATCGAACCGCAAAGGATACCACAGATAGTTCCGAAGTCAAACTTCTTCAATCGTAGGGCTATTAACCCAACAATGATAACAGGAACAACCGTAAGTGCAAAGCCTAAACCTATCCATAGCAAACCTTCTGGGCGCACAACGGTGTCAAGGAAGTCTTTACCAGCATCCAAGCCTAAGCACGCCAGATAGAGTGATAAGCCCAACTTACGAAGCATGAGTGAGGCACTTCGCGTCGTATAAGCAATGAAATGCAAACGAGGACCAAAGGCTCCAGCCAATATACCCATGATGATTGGACCACCAGCAATACCCAATCGGATTGGAGACTCCATACCAGGGATGTCGAGAGGGATTGTTCCTAAAGCCAAACCAAGAAGCATTCCGAGGAAGATGACAGCAAGATTAGGTTCGTTAAGCGTCTTAACAGAGTTGCCCAAGAAGGTCTCTGCATGATCAATAGCCTCTGGTTGACCCACCAAGGTAAGGCGGTCGCCATAACGAAGGACAAGGTCTTGCGTTGCCAATAGCTTGATATCAGCACGAATAACACGGCTCACATTGACATTATAAGCATCTCTCAAATGAAGCTGACCAAGCTTTTTACCATTTAACACACCGTTTGACAAGATGATAACACGGCTCTCCACCTTTGTATCAAGATGATTCCAATCCACCTGTTCTTTATTCAAGTCGCGATTAACCTGCTTTCCGAAGAGTATCTCCATGGCCGGAACTTCTTCGCGTTTGGACGCTACAAGCAGATTATCATTAGCTTGTAGGACCGTTGTACTCATCGGAACGATGACTTCATCACCACGCCAAATACGTGAGATAATAAACTTTCGATGTGTTCCTTGTGCTATCTCAGCGATTGTTTTACCATTAACGGCTGGATTAAGAACAACAAACTGTCCGATATAAGTATGGTCGTCTTCTGCTCCTGAATGTACTACTAAGTCGGAAGGCTTCACAAAGAACTTACGAAGAAATATCATGGCAAAGATAACACCGACAACACCTAATGGATAAGTAACGGCTGTTGCCAATGCTGCCGGACCACCACTATGCCCCGCATGTTGCAATGCCTGCTGTGCTGCACCAAGTGCTGGCGTATTCGTTGTAGCACCACAAAGGATACCAACCATGCTTGACATCGGTACATTCATTGCATATGAGAGCACGACAGACATAATGGTTCCCAAGAAGATAACGCCTAAACTCCACAGATTAAACAAGGTTCCTTCATGTCGGAAGGAGCCAAAGAAGGTTGGTCCTACACTCAGTCCGAGTGTATAGACGAAGATAACCAATCCGAAAGTCTCACAGTAGTTAAGCATCTGCTCATCTACCTGCAAGCCAAAACTACCCGCAGCGATACCAAAAAAGAATACAAAGGCAATACCAAGTGATATGCCTGCTACTCTAATCTTACCTAAGCCCAATCCCACTGTACAAACCAGCGAGAGGACCACGACTGCCTGTAGGGCAGAAGGAATGGCAAATAGTCCGTTAATCCAGTCCATAATTTATTATTACAAGACACCAAGATACTTCTCCAAAGGTATTCCCCTGTTTTTGTCTTTGTTGTCTTTATTGAGATCTATCAGTTTATAAACACCATCAATAGCCTTCTGTGTACTTGGAACCAACTCTTCACCATCTAACAGATGACCAATGAGGATTGCCGAGAAGATATCACCCGTACCTGGGAAATGTACTGGTATCTCGGTATAAGGTAGTGTAAAATACTTATCTGTTGCATGGTTATAACCTACAACAGACGGTGTACCATCAACGAGAATAGAAGTAATCATTGCCGACTTTGTACCTATCAGTCGCAAACCATCTAACAATCTTTTAGCTTCTTCGAAACTAACTCCCTTCTCATCATACTTACTTGATGTAAGATAACACGCTTCTGTGTAATTAGGGAAAGTAAGGTCGGCTACGCTAATCATCTCTCGCATAGAGTTGATTGTTGCAGCTGTCACTCCATTATAGAGCTTTCCTTCATCACCCATAATCGGGTCTACAAAGATAGTCGTACCACGTTCAGCCTGCTCACGACAATAGTCTGCTACCAGTTTGCCTGTCGCTCTGAAGCGATAAAGCCCGTCGCTATCGCATCAAAGCTAAAGCCAAGTTCCTTCCATACTGGGAATACGCCTTTGATATAGTCGGTTGTCTCAAGGATATTGAACTTACCATAGTCGAGCGTATTGGATACCAACGCTGTAGGGAGATTATAAACGGGATGTCCCAAGTAGGACAATATAGGAAGCATGGCTGCCGTTGCAACCTTTCCGTATCCTGCTATGTCATTAACGAGGAGTATATGTTTCTTACTCATTATATCTTTCTTAATTGGACTACAAAGGTAGTGCAAACCACATGAACGGCAAAATAAAAACCAATAAATCAGCATAATAAGTCTTGCTTTCACTTTTCTATCGTCGTGTTGATGCTGCGCACATGTGGTGCGGACGCCCCGCACACATCGTGCGGAGGGTTAACACGCACTGTGCGGAGCGTTAACAGCAATGAGAAGGAGAGTTATATCAGCTATCATTTATGCCAACAGAGCCGCAATTCAGTTCTTTAGCTATACGAAAACAGCCCGCTACCATTGCTGGTAACGGGCTGTTATATATAATAAGGTGTAAAACCTTAGTTCTGACTATCTATTGATTAAGCCTCAACTGGAGCCTCTGCAAGTTCGTGTGAACGCTTCTCAATCTTCTTACCCAATACGAGGTAAGCAACAGGAGATGCGATGAAGATTGAACTCAAAGTACCGATAATAATACCAATAATCATTGCAAATGAGAAGCTACGGATGCTCTCACCACCGAGGATGAAGATAGACACGAGCACGATCAATGTTGATACAGATGTATTGATAGTACGTGAGAGGGTCTGGTTGATAGAATCATTGAAGATCTTTTGGATATCAGCCTTTGCAAGATTATGCTTATGCTTACCCAAGTTCTCACGGATACGGTCGTAAACAACCACGGTATCGTTGATATCATAACCGATTACGGTCAAGATAGCACCGATGAAGGTCTGGTCTATCTCAAGTGAGAAACCAATCCAACCATAGCACAACGAGAAGCAACCGATAACGATTGTGGTATCGAGAACCAAACCAACGATTGAACCAACAGAGAAACCAATGTTACGGAAACGCAAGAGGATATACAAGAAGATGAAGAAGATAGCCAACAATACGCTCATGATAGCATTATAAGTAATGCTCTTAGCGATTGAAGGACCAACCTTTGCACTCTGAATAATAGAGCCACCCTCACGAATATCTGGGTTCTTGAAGTTCTGTACACTTGCCTGACTAACAAAGCCACCCTTCTTCAATGCATTGTAAAGGATTGTCTCAGCCTTGTCATCCTCAGCAGGATTGTTAGAATCGATATTGTAGTTGGTTGAAACACGAACTGTCTTACCATCTGTACCCAACGCAATAACAGTTGTTGTAGCAGGCTTACCTGCATTCTCACCAACAGTATTTACGAAGGCACCTTGCATCACCTTACGAACGTCCTCTACATGGGTAGGCTTGTTCAATGTGACAACATAGTTGCGACCACCAGTGAAGTCAATACTACGACTCAAGCCACGAACAGCAAAGCTGACGATACATACCAAGACAGCAACACCCCAAACAGTGAAGGTTGTCTTATACATGCTAAGGAAGTGATAGTTCTTATTCTGCATGAAGTTCTTAGAGAAGCTTGTTGTGAAAGTCTGATTCATCCACTTATCCTTGCTTACACGGTTCTCAAACACAAGACGTGTGAGGAATACTGCAGTGAAGAATGAGATAACGATACCAATGATCCAAGTAGTAGCGAAACCACGGATAGGACCAGTACCAGTCACAAGAAGAATCACACCAGTAATGAGTGATGTCAAGTTAGAGTCGAAGATAGCTGAGAAAGCATTTCCATAACCTTCATTCAAAGCCTGCTTCATACCCTTACCAAGTTTCAACTCCTCCTTAATACGCTCGTAGATAAGCACGTTAGCATCCACAGCTGTACCCAAGGTCAACACGATACCGGCAATACCTGGCATAGTCAATGCCGACTGGAAGGACGCTAAGACACCCAACGTGAAGAAGAGGTTGGCAATCAAAGCAAGGTTAGCCATCATACCAGGAATGAAGTTGTACATGACAATCATGTAAAGCATCAAGAGTACGAAAGCAATAGCAAAAGAGATAAGACCCTGCTCAATAGACTGTGCACCAAGTGTAGGACCTACGACTTCCTCCTGTACAATCTTCGCAGGAGCAGGCATACGACCAGACTTCAATGTGTTAGCCAAGTCCTTAGTATCCTCAATAGTGAAGTTACCAGAGATAGATGACTGACCACCAGATATCTCACCGTTAACACGTGGAGCTGAGTAAACAACGCCATCGAGTACGATTGCGATTGCCTTACCTACATTTGCCTTTGTCAAAGCAGCCCACTCACGAGCACCTTCTGAGTTCATTGTCATGCTAACCTGAGGACGACCGTGCTGATCAAAATCGTCTTTAGCATCTGTAACAACGTCACCCTCTAATGGAGCACGACCGTCTGAAGTAGTAATCTTCAAAGCATAAAGACCATATACATTCTTCTTATTGAGTCCGTCTTCTGGCTTAGCGCTCCAAAGAAGCTTCAAGTCGCTTGGCAAATCTGCTTAGCAAGTGAACCATAAATCATCTTATTGATAGCAGCTGTATCACGAACGTTTGCATAGCCTACGAGGCTAAGTGCATCACCGGGGATAGTCTGCAACATAGAGAGCAATGGGTGCATCTTCTTCAATGCTGCCATCTGAGCATCTTCGCCCTTTGTAGCATTGCCTTTGTTGAGTGCAAACTTTGGAGTTGCAGCTGCCTTTGTCTGTACTTTCTTAGTAGAATCAGTTGCAGCAGTGTCAACCTTTGTCTCACCATTAGCCAAACGCTGGTCGAGCTGAGTGAGATAAGGAGTTATTTCTTGGTTGTTATAAGTCTCCCAGAACTCAAGGTTAGCAGAACCCTGAAGGAGCTTACGCATACGCTCTGGCTCACGAATACCAGGCATTTCAACCATGAGTCGACCTTCCTGACCTTCCAACTTCTGGATATTTGGCTGTACAACACCATACTGGTCGATACGGTTTGTTACGACATTGTATGAGTTATCGATGGCTGAAGCAACCTCTTCACGGAGTGCTTTCTCAACCTCTTCGTCAGTACTCTGTGTGCTAACCTTGCCTTTGAGCTGCTGTGTAGCGAAGATCTCAGCAAGCTTATGACCCGGAGCATCCTTGTGGAAAGCATCTACAAAGAGAGAGAGAGATAAAGTCCTTTGGACTGTGCATCTCTTCCTGCTTTGCTGTTTCCAAAGCCTTCTGATAAGCAGCATCCTGCTTGTGATCTGCCAAGAAATCAACAACATCAGGTACCGAAATCTCGAGTACAACGTTCATACCGCCCTTCAAGTCAAGACCAAGACCGATCTGTGTTTCAAGGCATTTCTGGTAAGAGTAGAGCCCCAAATACTTACAGAATCCTTATAATCCTGTCGCGCAATAGGGTCTTTAATCGTTGCTGCCTGACCATCATAGAAGCTTGTCGCTACTGAAAATGACAGGTAGAAGATACTTGCGAGCGTCAAGAGAATGGCTACGCAAATTACTAATCCTTTGTTTTGCATTTTATTTGATTGTTTTTAATTATTGTTTCGCTACACTTGATAGACGTGCAAAGATAAGCAAATTTTCACACTTTGGGAAATTTATACCTTATAAATGTGTGTTTTTTAAGGTTTTGGGCGGTATTTAAGCCAACAATAGATAGGATAATGGTCGGAAGTAGTCACACTATTGTCGACCTTTGCCCCATACGACTCAAAATCGTCGGAACAAAAGATATGGTCAATGCGGAAGTACATTCCACTTTTATGATAGCTTATTCCGGGTCCGTTTCCACTCTCAACAAAGCAGTCATTCAGTTCTTTTGCGATGGTTCGATGTGTATAACTTAACGGACTATCATTGAAGTCTCCACAAAGAATAACAGGCACTTTCTTATCAAGATATTTCTTAACATAACGTGCAACTATCTCCGCTTGCGGTGCTCTACGTGTCGAAACCTCGCCTAACTTAGTGATTAAATGGACTGATTGTCTTTTCGCTTCGCCCGTCTTCAGTTCGCCTTTTACGAGTGTCTTAAACCCTTCTTTGTCGCCAGAACTCAATCCATTACTCTCGAAATGATTATTCACAACGAGCGTATTAGTCCCTTTAATATCAAGCATATAAGCCACACTCTGATTACTACTTGAGCCATATGGGATACTATCTTGCCAAAGGACAGGATACTTACTCAGCAATACCATGTAATCAGCACCAGGTGCTTTTTAATCATCAACTTGAAATATGGGTAGTATTTCTTCAGTGTTGAGTAGATATGATCTTTGTCATCCAATGTCGCTTGTGCCTCTTGCAAACAAACAATATCTGCCTTACTCTTCACGATATAATCAACAATCGGATTCTTCTTTGCATCTGGCTCGCTCCATGAAGAGAACATAAAGACGTTATACGACAGTACTTTTATAGCGCCATGTGGCTTATCTTCAGGAATATTGAATGGTGAATACGTACGGATAGGACCATAACAAAGTAGGAAACCTAACAATGGCAACCAAATAGTACGTAATCGGAGAAAACACCAGACAACAAGGAATACAAAATTAAACACAAGGAGTATCGGAAAGCCCAGTCCTAAATTAGCCAACAAGGGATAATCAACAGGATTAAACCTACCTATATTTCCGACAAACAACATCAACAGAATCACTATGATATTGCCTGCCAACAACATTCTATATGTAAGCTTCTTAAATTTGCTAAACATCTTAATTCAAAACATTCAGGCGGTCCCTACCCCTGTATTTTTTAAGCTTTACGAATAAAATAAATAGTTACCAAGTGGTTATATAACAAGCAGATAGACTTGACGTTTTAACAAATTCCTATCCACTCATATTTTAGCAAGTTGCTGATTAAGAACATTTTTGTTATAACCAACAACTCATTTCTTTGTCAATCGACCAGCGACTTAACTTTTACTACTATCAAAGAGCTTTTGTTTCTCGTCTTTTGTCAGACTATCGTAACCACTCTTACGAATCTTATCAAGGATGCGGTCAACTTCTTCTTGCTGTTGTTTCTTCTGGGCATTGTAATCCCAATCACTTCTATTATTAGCATTATTGCTCTGAGAAGTGTTCGACCAAGACTCACCGTTGCCATTCGTTGTATTACGAGAATCACGCCCACCACGTTGTTCCCACGTATTCTTCATACGATCAAAGAACTGATGTCCCCGATTCATACCGAAGTCTCCATAGCCAGAATATGGATGCTTCTTCCAATAACGGATAAGAATAAAACCAAAAAGCATACCACCTAAGTGTGCCAAATGCGCCACTCCATCATTGCTTGTGCCTATCGCAGAGAACAATTCTACCACGATTGAACCCATAACAATCCACTTAGCTTTAATAGGAATAGGGATAGGAATGATGAACATACGCTCTTCTGGGAATAGCATTCCGAAAGCAAGTAGCACGCCATAGATAGCTCCAGAGGCACCAACAGTGTTCATCATATTCAGATAAACATTCATAGGAAGAACTGTAGTGCCGATTCTCACTGAATCAAAATGAGCTAATCCCTCTACGAGATACGTACCATATTGTGCCAACTCTTGACAAAGTCCAGCTCCAACACCACAGACAATGTAATAAAAAAGGAACTTCTTTGGACCCCATACATTTTCAACAACCATACCAAACATCCACAGCATAAACATGTTCATTAGGATATGTGTAAACCCACCATGCATGAACATATAAGTGAAGAACTGCCAGATACGGAAGTCAGAGGCTAAAAAGAAATGTAAGCCAAGAATATCATTCAAATCAATATTCAATCCTCTTAAAACGTATGTGGCTATAAACACCAGAATATTGATAATAAGAAGATTCTTTGTTACAATAGGTATATTTCGCATTTTACGTAATGTCTTATTCTTTACAATATATCATTTAAACAATGCAAAAAAATACGAAAAATCTCTTGGTATTAAGCAGAAAAATAAGCGAGATAACGACTTTTTTTATAAAATTCTACACTTTTTCCCATGATTTTTATTTGTTTTATAAAAAGGAAACAGCTATATTTGCAACATAATCTTGTATATCACTCATAAAATTAATCAATAAATAAATCAAAATTATGAACAAAACAGAATTGATCGAGAAGATTGCAGCTAACGCTGAGGTAAGTAAGGCTGCTGCTAAGAAAGCTTTGGATGCTACTACAGAGGCTATTAAGGAAGCACTTGCTGCTGGTGATAAGGTACAGCTCGTTGGCTTTGGTACTTTCTCTACAACTGAGCGTCCTGCTCACGAGGGTATTAACCCAAGAACAAAGAAGAAGATTAAGATTGCTGCTAAGAAGGTTGCTAAGTTCAAGGCTGGTGCTGAGTTGGCAGACGCAGTAAACAAATAATATGTAAAGATATTACATAATATATTAAGGCAAGCCATGGGCTTGCCTTTTTTGTTTTATAAATGTTCAAAAGACTTCTAATCTTAGCCTTAAAAAGGTTCTTACGTTAAAAACATAGATTGAAAATAGATAAAGACTTATCCACTTGTATGGTATAATTATCCCGATTTAGATAGCCTTACAAGCGGACATAAACTATAGGATAAAATGCAAATTGATACTATGTCTATTCGTCTTCCATAAACATCCCATCCCTATACCTTTGAATTTTGTAAACTATTTTCACTCAACTCAAAACCAAGACATGCTCTTTTGGCTTCTAAAAGACGCCTAATTGACTTGCAAAAGACGCCCTTTAAGACCCTTACTAACGCCCTTTTGAAGTCCAATTAAGCACCTTTTCTCAGACCATTTTATAACCAACTGATTTCCTGATGGTTACAAACCTGCTTTTTACACGTATTTTTATCCTTATTTATAGATGTTTTATCCGAATTTATATAACGATTTTTCAAAACCTTATCTACCTCTTTGAAGAGTTAAAAAGGGAAAAGGTCTTCCAGGTCAGAAACATGATAATAGAATAGAAAGACCTTTTCCAATAACGAGTTAGATTGTATTTTCAATATCCTAAGGGTACACCCCTGCAACTATCCACTATAAAATACTCGTCTGTTTATTCCCCTCATGCTGTACTTTCTTGTCTATTTCTTTATAGCTTTTACCCTTTGACAACCTCCAACTAAACCTCAGTGTTATCATATTGCCCAAGTCTCTGCTGCGATAAATAGACTCTTTATAGAGGTTTTCATTCAGTACTTTACCACGCTGTATAGCGGGATGTTGCTGGAAAGGATGCTGCATAAAGAGTGACAGACTACACGTTTTCCACCTGTAACTAACGCCCAAATAGACCGCTGGACCATTCCTTCCCTCATGCTCTCCTTCAACAAATTTCCAACCATTATCGGCATATCCCGTGAGTGTCCAGCGTCCAAGATAAGCCTGAATATTACCACCATAGTTGTAACTTGTAAGATGATGACGGTACAGACTACTGATATTAAAAAAGCGATTGATACCTCCGAAAAGTGTTACAGACAGATGTTCAGGTACAACATCATACCTAAGATAGTTCTGAACAACAAACATCATGATATTACCAATGTTCTGTTGTGAATAAAGAAACTCATCTGTTGCCGTACGTTCATACACACTCATATTGCTCCCAAGGACACGTCGGTACTCCATATTCATACCACAGCTCACACGCCTACCATTATAACTGACATCAATAATATTCTTAATGACTCTTGAAGGTTGCAAATTAGGATTTCCAACCTTCCATTCACGGCTATTTTCTCTGATTCTTGCATCGCTCACCATAGCATATGAAGACTCACTACGATAGGTTTCAAAGGTATAACGTGCATTTAATCCTGTCAAAATATCGTAATTCAACGTGAGTTCTGGACGGAAAGTCCAGTAGTTAAAGCTATAGTTTTCCTGCGAATAGGTCTTATTAGCAACCCCAATACCTGCCGAATAGCCTATTCGTTTCCACCGCCCTTTCACCTCAGAGAATAGATAAAGTTCTCCTCTTCGCATCTTGTTAAGAGCAGATACATCACCAGTATATTCATTATTTGTAAACGACACCGAGTGTTCCAAACCTGCAGAAAGGGTGAAAGGCTTGAGTTTATTCTCATAAATAGCTTCACTCTCCAGCGACCAAGTACGACCATCAACATCATAGGCGTAACTTCTTCTTTCTCCATTATATCCCCGCTTATCTGTATAAATACCCGAACCAAAGACATTTGCCGTGATACTTTGATGCTTACCAAGCTGATGAAAGAAGTAAAGATCAAGAGTTGGAGAGAAATCACTTGACACATTGATTGTCCGATAAGTCTGCTCTACTGTTCCATCCCGATACACAAAATCAGCATAATTACCGGGCGTATTACCTCCTCCCACTGACAGATTTGCTTGGAAAACATACGTAGCCGAATCTGCAAGACTGTACTTTATCTCAAACTGATTACCAAAACGACGACTCCTGCCATCGGTCTGATTGCGTGAAACCAGATAATGACTACCGTTGTTCAAGGTATAGTCAGCCGTTTCTGAAGACCGAAAACCACGCTGGTCTTTATAAAGGGAAGTAAAGGTTAAAGCCAGTTCTGAATTCTTATGATTGAGCTTTGCATAGAGCGTATTACCGCCATTCACTGTCGTAACAGAGTTTGATAAATCTGCTCCGAGTACGTAACCAGTGGTGTTACGTTTTGTCCGAATATCAATGACAAAGCCTATTCCGTCACCATATCGAACTCCTGGATTATCGATGAAATCAATGTTTCACAAGTTTTGGGTCCAGTGAAAGCAGGTCTTCTTTACTTGCCAAAGTTCCATTCAGCCTAAGTTGGACACTTCCATTATTCGTCAAAGGCACAATGGTACGCATCACCTCGTCTACTCTGATACGTGGAAGAGACAGCTTTCCAAGCAGACTATAACCGTCTGTTGCAGCTTCTCGCTGTGCATCAGACGGTATAATCAGCAGACCATCAAGCTTTTTCGTCACTCGTGCAGCCTCAACTGTCACCTCTTTCATCTCTACACTCTTTGCCGACTTGTCGCTTTCTTTCTCATTCTGTGCACCAACAGGAAGTGCAAGAAAGCATAACAACAGCATCCATAAACCTTTTTCCATAGTCTTTGTTTTTTGCTACAAAGATAGAATCCACCTACTATTAGGGCAAAAATAATCACTGACAATTACCTGACAATAGCTTTAACCTCTAAATAACCATATTCTTTAAGCGATAAACTTCCGCATAATTCGAGAAAGTTCATTAAGCTCTTATACGCATATAAATGTAGTATTAAATTAGAGAAGGATATTTGTATTTTTCAAAATAATCATTTATATTTGCAGCACAAGTCATTAGTAAAAAAATGTATATTACTCACAAAAAAAGTCGTTTGAAAAAAAGTGTAAAAACCCAACAAAAGGTCGTTCAAAAAAAGTGAGAACTTTATAGATTTATTATATAAGTAAAAACCAAACTGGAATAAAAACATCAATAAACTTGCTTAGAATAAACCATCTATCACTAACAAAAGAAAAATGAATGTGTTCTCGTTGAAGTAAAAGCATCTACTGGAAACACAAAGAGTACTAAGACGATTTTACAGCATCCTGACAAGTACCACGTATATCAAGCTATAAAGTTAGGAGATTATAATATAGGAGAAAAGGATGGAATTCTCACGCTTCCCGTATATATGGCTTTCCTCTTGAGGGAATATTAGCAGGATAGAAAGAAGTTTATATTATTCCAATCGGTAGCCATCACCCCTGTCAGCCACAATCTTTAATCCGCAACGCTCACTGACAATAGGCTTCAAACGACGGATAAGTGTGTAGAGAGTTTCGCTTGCATCGGGTTTCTTAGGCCAAAGCGTTTCACAGATAACTGCCTTCGACAACTTTCTATCAGTTGCATTGATAAACAGTTCCATGAGCTGCTGTTGCATCGGAGTAAAGGCTATTTTCTCCCCATGCCAGTCACGAAAACTATGATCAGAAGCGGCATATACCATTCTACCCAGCACCAATCTGCCTGCGCGATGACGACGAAAATACACGATAGATGCAGTCATCCAAACCAAGGCTAACAATAGGAAAGCAAAGGGTAAACGCTGATCTGACAAGCCCCATACCGTAGCGAAGGAACAATCAGCATAACTTTGGAATAAAAGCGAATGACCACCTGCTTGCCACCTCATCTGTCTACTGCGCAACGAATGACTATCATCATCCAACGCATATGACACAAACGAACGACGTCTAAGGTCGGCTATCTGTAAATATTGCCGATAACTTTGTATGGTATCGGGCGTAATCCACGCCTCACGTTTCCCAGCGAGTGTCTTCGACAAAGCTTGATTCATATCCTGTACAATAGCCGTTTCAGCACAGTGATAGCTGTCAAAGCCAGCCCATACTGCCGAGCAAACGAGTAACAAAAATATGATAACTGACGATATAGGTTTCATAGGCTTGTATCATAAAAAGTGATAGAATGTTTCGATTTATTGTATGTTGCAAAGATAATATTTTATCTTATAAATGCCAAACGGAGTGCAAGAAATATACAGTAAAACAGGTATAATCAGCAAATATTTACTGCACAAGACCTATAGATGCGCAAAATTATACAGTAAAATTTGGGCATTAAACTAAAAAACATTACCTTTGCACCCACGATTGTCCTATGGTGTAATGGTAGCACTACAGTTTTTGGTTCTGTCAGTGGTGGTTCGAATCCGCCTGGGACAACACAGAAAATCCGCGGATTCTTTATGATTCTGCGGATTTTTTAGTATCAGCTAATTCCTAAATTATAACTATAATGATTGAGCAACTATCTAAACTTCGTAAATCACTTTGGATTATTGCAGCCTTTCTGCTGACAGCATTGCAGACGACTGCTACTAATCGTGACTCTTTAGCACTGACACCTCCAATGGGTTTTATGACCTGGAACAAATATAAGGAGGACATCAACGAACAGCTTATCCGACAAATTGCTGATAAGATGGCGGCTGATGGCTATGCTGAAGCTGGATATAAATACATCTTCATCGATGACGCATGGCAGGGAGGACGCGACAAACGCAATAATATCATACCTGACCCTAAGAAGTTCCCAAGCGGAATGAAGGCACTCGCAGACTATGTTCACTCAAAGGGTTTGCTACTCGGTATCTACTCTGATGCTGCCCAACTCACTTGTGCGGGCTATACAGCCAGCTACGGTTTTGAGGAACAAGATGCCAAGACCTTTGCTGAATGGGGAATAGACTATCTGAAATACGACTACTGCCATGCACCTTCTGACAGTGCTGTTGCCCATAAACGCTATAAGAAGATGGCTGATGCACTACAGAATTCAGGTCGTAAGATTGCCTTGGGTGTCTGCGAATGGGGACAGCTGAACCCTGAGATGTGGGCTCGTCAGGCAGGTGGTTCGCTCTGGCGTGTGAGCTTTGACGTACGTGATATGTGGAAAGACATCGTGAAGCAGGGAGGTATGGGTATCATTGATATCATTAACATTACCGAACCATTTTATAAATACGCAGGACCAGGTCACTGGCTCGACATGGATATGCTCGTCGTTGGACTTGACGGAAAGGGTGGACCATCGAGCGATTTAGGTGGTGTAGGCTGTACTTATACTGAGTATCAGACACAGATGTCTATGTGGTGCATGTTCGCTTCGCCATTGGCAGTAAGCCACGACATCTTAAACGAGAACGCTGAAACACGTCGCATCCTCCTCAATAAAGAGATTATTGCTATCAATCAAGACGCCCTTGGCGAGGCAGCCCATAGAGTTGACTTCCGCGGTTCTTGTCGTGTCTACCTCAGAAACCTAAGTGGAAATCGTCAAGCTATTGCCATCATGAATCCTTCTGACACTCCTCAGCGTGTTCAGTTGCCACTTTCTATCCTCGGCAATGCGAAGGAATATAACTTCAGAGACGTATGGGAGCATAAGACAAGCCGCCAACGTAAGGCGTGGCAAGCCACCTTACAACCTCATGAAACAAAGGTCTTTACGGTTACAACACGTTAAACAGCATATTATTTTATAAAGAGAAGAATAAAAAAATAACATCTTTTTATCCTCAACCACTGGCACAGCATCTTCCTGCTGTGCCCGTTTTTGTATTCCAATAACATCCTTTTATTATCATTCTAAGCTATTATTCCACATCGTGCTGTTGGTCCGCACCTATGGTGCGGATGCTAAGCACCAATGGTGCGAACGGCAAACACCAATAGTGCGGAGAACAAAAATACCCTACCATATATTGTTAGTATAGAACTAACTAACGTCTAAATCGAATTACGATTACCCTTTTCGGTAATCACTCCCTCTCCTTTCGGAGAGGGGTCGAAAGTGAGGCTTCCCTTTCGTTTGGTAGGGGTCGGGGTGAGGCTTCCTTATTTAAATTCCCCTATCCATTTGCTAATATCATGCTTTTTTTGTCTATATTTGTACATTGTAACAAATACAAATTAGATAAATTCAGCAAATAAATGAAAGCAATAGAAATTCTCTTCCCTGTCTTCTTTATGATGTTCCTCGGTTGGTTGAGTCACAGAAGAGGTTGGGTAACAGCAGGACAGAACGAAGGAGCGAAGTCATTGGTATTTAATATTCTTTTCCCGCTGCTCGTCTTTCACGTACTTGTAAAAGCAGAGTTATCGACGAATTTCATTTATGAGATTCTCTTTTTAGATGCCGCTTGGATTCTTGTCTACCTGATAGGTAAGAGCATAGCAAAACCCATTAGTGGACGTTATGCCCGATTAGCACCTTTCCTACTGATGACATGTGAGGGAGGCAGCGTTGCCCTACCCCTTTATATCGCATTGGTAGGAGCAGAACACGCTGTGAACATCATTACCTTTGACGTTGCTGGTATCCTCATCAACTTTGGACTTGTGCCAGCACTCATCACGCGCCAGACATCAAAGGATGTGGCTTTCCTTCCTATGGCGAAACGAATTATTACAGCACCATTCATCATAGCCGTTATCGCGGGTATCCTCGTTAATATGTCGGGCTTGTACCAATGGCTGATGGAGAACGAACTTCACAGAATCTATGACGGTACGATGAACATGGCAATGACACCTATTGCGAGCATTATTCTCTTCACCCTCGGCTATGGTTTCCATCTGCGAGCAGCACAGCTCAAGCCACTTTTGGCATTGACAGTGATGCGCCTTCTATTGTGTGGAGCAATCGTAGGAGCCTTCTTCCTCTTGTTCCCTGAATTGATGGCAGTGAAGATATTCCTCGTTGGCGTACTACTTTACTTTGCTTGTCCAACAGGTTTTCCCGTACCGCTACAGATAGAAAGCCTTTGCAAAGATGAGGACGACGAAAGCTTTATGTCGGCTTTTATCTCCATTTTCATTGTTGTGGCGATGATTGTATATACGTTGATTACCTTATTATTGATATAATTTTTAAGGAGTTAAGGAGTGAAAGGGAGTTAAGACAATAGTATAATATAAATCCAAACATCAGATTTGAGACATCATAACATTTGTCTTAACTTCTTTCAACTCCCTCTCACTCCTTAACTCCTAAATTAAAAGAACATGAACGATAACGTAAAGAGTCCATGGCCAGGACCAGCGGGAATGATACCCGTAACAAGTGGCAAAGCAGATGATGCAAATGTTTTTAACCGCAACTACTTGGATTCCATCCATGTTGAGATGCGTGTTATTGATGCCATTGAGCCAACATTGAAGACAGTTATCTTCGGCGAAGAGTTCGATTCACCAATTATGATGCCTGCCTTCTCGCATCTTAATAAGGTGCTGAAAGACGGCAAGAAACCAATGTTAGAATATGCACGTGCTGCCAAGAAGCTGAATACAGTGAACTGGGTAGGTATGGAACCTAACGAGGAATATGCTGAAATCGCAGCCGAAGGAGCAAGAACAGTGAGAATCATTAAGCCGTTCGCTGACCATAATATTATTTTAGATGAGATTCAGTTTGCTATCAAACACGGTGCGATAGCTGTCGGTGTAGACATTGACCACGTTCCTGGAACAGACGGAAAATATGATGTTGTAGACGGTATTCCTCTCGGTCCTGTCACACTTTCCGACCTCAAAGAATACGTGAAGGCTGCTGGTAACGTACCATTCGTTGCTAAGGGCGTACTCTCTGTGCAGGATGCCTTAAAGTGTAAGGAGGCAGGCTGTGCTGCAATTTTAGTCTCTCATCACCACGGACGTATTCCTTTCGGTGTTGCTCCCGTGATGGTTCTACCTAAGATTAAGGCAGCATTGGAGGGAAGTGGCATCGCAATCTTCGTTGACTGTGGTATTGATACAGGCTACGATGCTTATAAAGCACTTGCATTAGGGGCTGATGCGGTAGCTGTGGGTAGAGGAATCCTCAAGCCATTGCTGCAACAAGGAGCAGAAGGAGTTGAGGAGAAGGTACAAAAAATGAACGAACAACTTTCAGAGCTGATGATGTACACCTGCGTGAAAGACATTCGTTCATTCGATGCGTCTGTGCTTTATATCTAAAGAAATAGCATCTATAGAAGCTGACTTTTTCTATAGATGCTATTTTTATATTTGCCTTTTAATCCTAATGGGTAGCCTTATAATAAAGGTTCTTGTTTAAAGAGCGGGTTACCTCTGGATTTGAAGAAGGGTCGGAGATGGTGATACCCGAATAGGTATGAATGGGAACTACATGTCCAAAAACGTCCTTATCAAAAGTAGTATAATACGAACTTGTATTACCCTTTTCAGGTACAAGAAGGTTCAGCTGCTGGTTGAACCTTGCCAATAAAAGTGGGTCATTATGTAAGATTGTACGTACATAATCGCCCATATCATAGAACTTTGTAGGATTATAACCATCCATACTTTGAAGGTTACTTTCAACAAATGGAGAGAGCGAAGATGACGTATTAATCTCCTTCATAAGGTTCACCATACCCTCAACCTGCGAACAATCAATTACACTGATTGTACCATAAGGATAAGGAGAACCGTTATACGTGTAGTTGCTATAGAAGTTAATAAAGGTGTTACAAATATTTCTATAGTTTGGATTCACCTTTGAGAGTTCATTCCACAGAAGTTTATAAGGCATACCATATGCCATAATCTCTGTTGGACAACCAACAATATAGTGCGTTGCATCACGCAGTTCGTAAGCAACTTCCACACCAGTCATGTTACAATCGTCGAAAGAATGTACTGGAACTTACCTATACCAGAATCTTCAATACCTTTAGCGAGGGTCGAGATATCAGTTTGATAATCTCCACCACCAAACCAACGCGTTGGAGGACCCACCAAATCTGTCTCTATATCACGTTCAATAGGAGAAGCGACAGAACGGGTAAGACGTGTACTCGGCTTTCCAGGAATCCAACCCATACCATGACATCCCACAATCAATGAGTAGTTCTTTGCAGGAGCTTCCTGCTTAACACGCTTCAAAATGCTTGTTATCCATCCTGTCGTATTTAACCGCAAACCTGACAATGTGTTGTTATAGACAGCAAGGGTATCGTTTATACACCTTCTATTCTTATACTTAATTGTATATAGATAGCCTTTTGATAGCGAATCTGAAATGAACACAATCAGCTGCTTATTCCCCAAGCCTCCTTGTTGCTCCACTGCTTGTTTAATAGCTTCGAGATTGTCATTAAAGAAATTATAGAGATTATTTCTTACTACTCCGTCGTTTGTTACAGCCGACCATGGCATATAAACAAAGATAGTATTCTCTACCTCGGCATCCGGTTGAGGTATTGGGTCTGGGTCTTCACTACTACAAGAAGCAAAGACAACAAGCATTACCAGTTGTAAGAGAAGGAAGATTTTCTTCATAATCATTCTTTTTAGGCCCATAAATAACATGAAAGAAATCTATGGGAGTGGTTAATTAAAAAGCCTTGCAACGCCACAATGAGCGTAGTAAGGCTTTTCATAGTTATGTATTATAGTTCGTAGATACTTACTTTACAATAATCAAAGAGTAGTTCTTCTTACCCTTCTGTACGAGGAGATACTTACCATCGATAAGATCCTCGGCTGTTACAGGCTGATCAAAAGCTGCGAGTTTCCTTGTTGAGTGCTACGCCACCGCCCTTAACGAGCTTACGCATCTCACTCTTACTTGGGAATATCTGCATACCTTCCTGATTGAAGACATCAACTGCAGGCTGACCAAGTACATCCTTTGATACCTCGTAATGTGGTACATCCTTGAAGACATCAGTAAAGGTCTGCTCGTCTAACTGCAACAAGTTCTCCTTTGTACTCTTACCAAAGAGGATGTTAGAGGCTGCTATCGCCATATCGAGGTCTTCCTGAGAGTGTACCATACGGGTAACTTCCTCTGCAAGACGGTACTGAAGTGTACGACGACCTGGGTCTTGACGATGCTCTTCAATGAGATTTTCGATAACATCCTTCTCCAAAGAAGTGAAGATCTTGATATACTTCTCGGCATCATCATCACTAACATTCAACCAGAACTGATAGAAGGCATATGGTGTTGTACGGTTGCGATCGAGCCAGATATTACCGCTTTCAGTCTTACCAAACTTCTTACCATCCGCCTTTGTTATCAGTGGACAAGTAAGGCAATATGTCTCAGTTTCGTTACCTAAAGTACGACGGATAAGCTCTGTACCAGTAGTCATATTACCCCACTGGTCATTACCACCCAACTGCAACTTAACACCAAACTTCTCGAAAAGATAGAGGAAATCGTAACCCTGCAGAAGCTGATAGGTGAACTCAGTAAAGCTAAGTCCATCGCGACTCTCGCCACTCAAGCGCTTCTTCACACTATCCTTAGCCATCATGTAGTTAACAGTGATATGCTTACCAACCAATCGAGCGAAGTCAAGGAAGGTGAAGTCCTTCATCCAGTCATAGTTATTAACCATCTCAGCCTTGTTTGGCTCGTTGCCATCGAAGTCAAGAAACTTACTTACTTGCTTCTTGATAGCCTCTTGGTTATGGTAAAGTGTTTCTGTATCAAGGAGGTTGCGCTCCTGACTCTTACCAGAAGGGTCGCCAATCATACCTGTAGCACCACCCACGAGGAGGTAAGGCTTGTGTCCACAACGCTGCAAATGACGCAACATCATGATACCACAAAGGTGACCGATGTGCAATGAGTCAGCTGTTGGATCAGTACCCAAGTAAGCTGAAACCATCTCTTTCTGAAGCATTTCCTCAGTACCTGGCATCATTTGAGCCAGCATACCACGCCAACGGAGTTCTTCTACAAAGTTCTTCATCTATATCTTTATACTTTAAGGAGTCAAGGGATAGAAGACTTTAAAAGTGTTCTGCCCTATCTTCATAAGCCTCAACTCTGTATTAATATTCTATTGTGAGCATCGTTAGGGCACTGGGTCATAACCACTACCGCCCCACGGATTGCATCTTAATATACGCCAAATAGTTAGAGCCAAACCCTTAAAAGGTCCATGCTTTAGGATAGCTTGTCTACCATACTCCGAACAAGTAGGAGTGAAGCGACAAGAAGGTGGCGTAAAAGGAGATATGAACTGGCGATAAAAGAGTATCGGAAGTATCAACAGCCATGATAAAACACGTGTGAAAAGACGCCATAGCTTAGCAAAAACATTATGAGACTGCTGCTCACGTGGCATACTCTCATTTCTCTCCTTCTCATCCATCATATCCGTTCTCCTATTCTTTGAAGCAGGTTAGAAACCCGCTGTTCAATTGTAACAGAATCCATCAATTCGTTTGAAAGCCATATAAAAGCTATCAACAAATGCTTATCTGTTTGTTCGTTCACACGGAGCGTGACAAAACTCTTGTGCTTACGATAAGCCTCACGCACCTGCCGTTTAACCCTATTGCGCTTTACGGCACGTTTGAAATGCTTCTTCGGAACACTGACTAACACCTGTACATTCGACTCCATGACCATTTCTTCTGGTGCTGAAGTCTCCGACTTACAGTCAATTAGTCTGTAGACAGCCTTCAAAGGGAATGCTGTCATCGCATGACTTCCACCAGTTCCAAAGAGCGTATCTATGAGCTTCTTGCTACATAGACGTTCTCCTTTTCTTAGTCTTTCTTCATGCTTTTCCATTCCTTATCAGCCTTTATTTACCGTATGTCCGGTACTGATGTCGGCTCCTTCCCCATCCTTTCAGATGAAGCAGAAGCCGTTATACTATTTATTCTTCTTCTCTTTCTCCAAGAAAGCACGCAATGCACCTGTCATAGAAGGATACTCCTGCGATGGAGCCTGAAGGTCAAGTCTTAATCCTTGTGCCTCCACTTCCTTCGCTGTGGCAGGACCAAAGGCAGCTATCTTGATGTCTCCCTGCTCAAAATTAGGGATATTCTCTTTCAGAGCCTTTACTCCTGTTGGGCTAAAGAAGACAAGCATATCATAATCAAAGTTCTTTACTTCTTCCTCTGTTAAGCCATTGCTCACCGTACGATACATCACACATTCCTTGTGCTTGAGCTTATTTGCATCCAACAACTCGCTCAGAGCCTCCGTATGTACAGAACTCTGCGGAACAAGGTACTTCTCAGTCTTATGCTTAGTCATTGTAGGGATAAGACTATCAATCTTTCCCGTATTACCAAAGAACACCTTACGTTTGCGGTACTGAACATACTTCTGGATATAAAGAGCAATCGTTTCAATCACACAGAAATACTTCATATCCTCTGGGATAGTGACACGCATTTCCTTAGCGAGATTAAAATAATTGTCTACAGCATGACGAGAAGTAAATACCACAGCGGTATAATCCAACAGGTTTATCTTCTGCTGACGGAACTCTTTCGCTGAGAGTCCTTCCACTTTAAAAAATGGTCTGAAAACCAGTTCCACTCCTAAGTCTTCCGCTATGTCGTAATATGGCGACTTTTCGCTTGACGGCTTTGGCTGTGAAACCAAGATCTTTTTTATCATCGTGTCCTAAAAGTTTATTATCAAATAGTTATCTGTAATGAACAAAACGCCCCACAATACCATCAACGGCATCAATTCGAGCGCACAAAAGTACAAAATTATTTGCAGACTGGCACCCATTCTCTTAAAAAAAGATACTATAACTCTTATAAAAAAAGCAAGCATTTTGACGCATAACATAACAATTAGCGTATAAATCAATGCTGCATGGAGTGACAAAGAGAAGTAAACCAGCAAGAGTACTATCGGAAACAACAAGACTCCTTCCAAAGAGGAAAGGAACACCTGTGTTCGCCTCCATTGTCCATTATTTTTCCTATCAAAGAACACCCAGTTTACGAATCCATAGACCAGATACTTGAATAGGAAATAAGCGACAAACACGCCAAAAAAACATCCTATCGCTCCAAGTTGTGTATCATTCGAAAGCCTACCGCCCCCTAAATCTCGCGCAAATAGATAATAGAGAATACTTCCTAACAAAGAGGTTTGTGCTATCAAGATAGTCTGAAAGCGCATCTCTTCATTCGTTTCAATAGCCAACTCCTTACTACGACTTACACGAAAGAAACTCTTTATCTGTCGTTCTATGAAATTTCTCGATAGAGAAAACGCCACCATTGCCATCACAAAACAACCTAAAAGCATTGCTGCTATTACATTATCATTACTTATTGCATAAGGAGCAAGGACGCCCGAAACACCATCAGCATGATTGTTTCCACGTTCTAACTTGAAAAACTTATTCCCTTTAAAGTAGCCTTCTTCTGCAAATTTGAAGTCCGTCAGCTGAAACTTCTTCTGTTTTTTAGGGCGCAACAAGATAGACGAGTCAGTTTTCTGACCCGCCTTACCCTCAGAATCGACATTCGCCTTCTTCCCTGCTGCCAATGTTGACTTTAGCAATAGAGAAGGGCGAACAATGGAATCAGTTGTCGGCATTATCTATTAGAGTCCGAATGTCTTTTTAATATCCTCTACTCGATCGAGCCTTTCCCAAGTGAAAAGTTCAACATCAACTGTCTTTTTCTCATGATAACGGCTTTCAAAGGTTTCTTAACAACCTCATTCTGGCGTCCCATATGACCATAAGCAGCTGTCTCTAAATACATTGGCTGACGAAGTTTCAGTGTCTTCTCAATAGCCTTTGGACGAAGATCAAACAGTTTCTTCACCATCTCAGCTATCTCACCATCAGTAGCCTTCACATGTGAACGACCATAGGTATTCACATAAACACTAACAGGCTCAGCAACACCAATAGCATAAGCCAACTGTACGAGAATCTCATCACTCACACCAGCTGCCACCATATTCTTTGCAATATAGCGTGTAGCATAGGCTGCAGAACGGTCTACCTTACTTGAGTCCTTACCAGAGAAGGCACCACCACCATGACCGCCTTTACCACCGTAAGTATCAACGATAATCTTACGACCAGTCAGACCAGTATCACCATGAGGACCACCAATCACAAACTTACCCGTTGGATTGACAAGATACTTGATATTGTCATTGAACAAGGCAAGTACTTTCTCCGATGTTATCTGTGCCTTTACACGTGGCATAAGAATCTCAAGTACATCCTTATGAATCTGCTCTACCATCTCTTTATCAGCCTTCAACTGTGCCTCACGTGAGTCGTCAGCAGGCTTGATAAAGTCGTCGTGCTGTGTTGAAACGACGATAGTGTCAATTCGCTGTGGGATATTGTCATCGCTATACTCCACTGTCACCTGACTCTTTGAGTCTGGACGGAGATAAGTCATCTGCTTACCTTCCTTGCGGATGTCAGCCAACGTGGTCATAAGGAGGTGTGCCAAGTCGAGTGTCACAGGCATATAATTGTCTGTCTCGTTACATGCATAACCAAACATCATACCCTGATCACCAGCTCCCTGATTCTCGGCATCACCATTGTCAACACCACGGTTGATATCATCACTCTGCTCATGAATAGCAGAAAGAACACCGCAGCTATTGCCATCAAACTGATACTCAGCCTTTGTATAACCGATTTTGTTAATTGTCCTACGAGCAATTGTCTGAAGGTCAACATATTCCTTAGACCTTACCTCACCCATAATCACTACCTGACCTGTAGTATTAAAGGTTTCTATAGCGCAACGTGCATCCTCATCATATGCCAAGAACTGGTCGAGCAATGCGTCGCTTATCTGATCGGCAACCTTATCTGGGTGTCCCTCAGATACTGATTCCGATGAAAACAAATATGCCATATATTTATCTACTTTTTATGTTTATTTTTACTATTAACTCTCTGTTTAAGTGTGCAAAGTTACTGCAACTTAGCGGGATAACAAAATAAATAGGTAAGATTTATACATTATTGGGGGGATTGATGGGTGATAGGTGGTAGATGTTGGGTGATGATGATTAGTAAATAGTGGGTGATGGGGGTTGAATGTTGGGTGATGATGAACAGTAGATATTAGGTGTTGATAATGAATGATGACTAAAATTCTATCTAATATTACCATTTAAAAATCTACTTTATTTGAGAAGTCAATAATTACATTGGAGCTATTTTAGCATTATTGTCGCATATTTTGCGACGATATAATCCACAAATCGTCGCATAAATATGGTTCTTCCGTTAAATGTGTAGACGCTTTTCGTAGTGCTTTAACGTAAGAACCAAAGTTACTCACTAAAGAAAAACATGCTACAACAGCCAAATTTCTATCCTTTTATCATCCTCTGACATTGAAAATCATTTCTTTTTAGACTTCGAAAATATGCAGACAAGGGCTTGAAAAATCATTACATAATTTCAAATAACACATCTATAATTAACGGCAAAAAGACGCATAAGAAGCAAGTTTGCAATCAACAGATTATCAGTTAGTTACCAAGTAATAAAATAAAAGGTGCTTAATTGGACTTCAAAAGAGCGTTAGTAAGGGTCTTAAAGGGCATCTTTTGCAAGCCAAAAGGGCGTCTTTTAGAAGCCAAAAGACCATATATTCAAAATTATGTTGTGAAAAAATATGACAGAATAATAAGTTATTAGCCTAATTAGCCCAATTGGACCAAATAGCTTAATTAGACTAATAGGAATAAGCTGTTTGTAGAAGACAGATAAACATCGCACTAAACTACGTTTATCATGTAGTTTACCCCCCCCTTATAAAACTATCTTATTGGAGGTAAGTTTATCATGTATGTGGATTAATCTCATTCTATTAACAATCTATACATTTAACGGAAGAGCCAAATATTGGGTGGTAATGAACAGCAGATATTAGGTGTTAAATAATGGAGGATGACGAATATAGCTATCCTACATTTCTTCTCCAAGAACGTCGCAAAATATGCGTTATTTGAGAAATTATTTGGAGTTTCGGCATTATTTAAGTATTTTTGTCGCATAATTTGCGACGATATAAGACGCAAATTGTCGCATAAATGATATAAAAGGATGATGTATATACACGAAAGAGACAATTGGACTGACTTCCGTTGGGACACTTCAAAGGTGGAACTACTCCAAGAAGAGGTATTCCGTAAACAGGGTTTGCTTTACGGGAGATTAGCTTCACTGGGCTTTGACAGCAAAATACATGCTATGGCAGAGAACCTTACTTATGACATAGTGTATTCTTCAGAAGTTGAAGGCATCCGCCTCAACGTGGATCAGGTCCGTTCTTCCATAGCAAGAAAACTTGGGATTGAGAACGTAAAACACACTGCACCATCTCACTATGTTGACTCTGTTGTCAACGTAATGCTCGAAGCTGTACAGCATTATGATATGATTCTCACAAAAGAAAGATTATATGCTTGGCAAGCTGCATTCTTCCCTTCTGGCTATAGTGAAGGTAGCCAGATAGAGATTGGACAGTATCGAACGAACGAGGAGCATATAGTCAGTGGAATATTTGGACGCGAGAAAATTCACTATATTGCTCCTTCTCCAGACCGCATTAAAGAAGAAATGCAAAAGTTCCTCAGATGGTTTAATAAAGAAGAACCTGTAAGTAGTGTCATACGTTCCGCCATTGCTCATTTCTGGTTTGTAAGCATTCATCCATTTGAGGATGGAAACGGACGATTAGCACGTATTCTTTCAGATATGCTCTTGGCACGTGGCGAGAAAAGTAGGTTCCGTTTCTATAATATTTCATCACAGATAAACAAGGATAAGAAGCACTACTATGACATTCTCGAACGTATGCAGCGTGGAGATGGCGACGTTACGGAGTGGTTAGTGTGGTATATGCAGAAATTGGTGGATGCACTTGACGAAGCTGGTGCCACCGTCACAACAATCTTAAACAAGAGCTTCTTCTGGCAGAAAGCATCGGTTGTGCCTATGACAGAACGACAAACACAAATGCTCAATCTATTTCTTGACGGCTATGAGGCAAAGATAACATCAAAGACATGGGCAACGTTAGCAAAATGTTCGAAGGACACTGCCATTCGTGACATCCAAGATCTGGTTGACAAGAATATCCTTGTAGAAAGTATACCTGGCGCAAAACGACCAAGCTATTCCATCGTTTATGACAAAGAAGATTTAACTCAATTCTTCACGGACGTAAACATAACAGAGGAAAATGGCGTACCATATCTTCATGCTTTATTTAAGACTAAGAAGCCTATATGCGAAAGAGTTACAAGCTTGACGCTGACCGTTATCAGAAAGGTGATTTGTTATTGAATGATTTACTCAATAAATACTGTTCGTATATGGTTGCCGACAATAAAGAGTGATGACTCTCTATCTATGCTAATGAAGTATATGAATACAAAGGAATATGATAGTTCCGTGTGCATAAAAAGTAGACATCGTAAAATCGACAGGTTCTACAAGCATTTTATAGACCAAAGAAAGAGAGCCCATTTGCCAGAAATGACAAATGGACTCTCTTTCTTTTAAATGATAAAAAGCTATCTCCTACAAATTCTTTTCATGAAGAAAAAGATTTATTTACATGAAGAGAAATATTTATTTTTCACGACAATAAATATTTATTTTCATGAAAAATAATTCGATGTTGGTAGTTTGTTAAATGAAAAAGGACCCATGAGAGTCCTTTTTCAAACATAGAATACTTATTATTTTGCTGGTGTCATTACCACCTCTGCATGGTTACCTGCTGCCAAGATTTGCTTCAAATGAGCAGCAAGCTTAGCTGGAGTGATAGCCTCAACTGTCTTCTTATAGTTGGTATGGAAGTCTACACCTGACCAGATATAGTCGTCGAGAATCCCCATCCAATAGCCGTTAGTCTTAGCAGAAAGTTCTGCATTCTTCAGCATCAAGTCCTTAACTTTCTGAACCTTATCGGCATCCATCTTGACAGTGTTGTCCTTCATGCCCTCAGCAAGGAGTTTAACAGCAAGGTCAGCTTTCTCTGGATCCATTGGACAGTAGCTCTGAACGATAGCCACAGCCTTATTACCAAGACGACGTAACTTACCACCTGCGCCTACAGAATAAGCTGCACTGGCGTCTTCACGAATACTCTTCAGGTAAACCATAGAGAGAACCTGAGCTGCAGCATCAGTAAGAACATCGCCCTCAAGGGTATAAGCCATTGGCGCATGCCAGAACTCAAAAGCAATCGCCTTAGGTGTTTCCGACTTACGAGTGAACTTATTTTCTACCTTACCATTCACATAGCTTGGAACGTCCTTCCAGTTCTCAGCCTTGCCCTTTGGTAGACATGCAATGTACTTCTCAATCAATGGACGAAGTGTAGCCTCATCAAAGTTACCTACAAAATAATAAACAAACTGACCAGGATTAGCAAAACGCTCCTTCCAAATCTGTAAGATACGGTCGTAATTAACGTTCTTCAAGGTGTTCAACGTCGTTGGGGCAAAGCGCGCTTCATGACCATAGATAGTGTTGCTGATCGAATCACCGAACACGCTCTCAGGTGAGAGGTCTTTGTTTTTCAGTGCCAACTCCAGCTGTGCCATCATTGCTTTGTATGAAGCCTCATCCTTTGCAATATTGGTAAAGTTGAGGTAAAGCAACTGCATCATTGTCTCAATATCCTTTGGAACACATGAACCAGCTAATGACTGATAGTAGCTTGACATGCTGCAGCCCACAGAAGCCTGCTTACCAGAGAGTGCCTTCTGTAATTCCTGACGTGAGAAATTACCCAAACCGCTGTAACCGAGGACAGCATCAAAGAGTTGTAAGTTGCTGAAGTCAGCCTTACCATAGAGGCCCTTACCACCCTTAGCAGAAGCTTGGAACTGAATTTCATTGTCTTTGAAGTCGGTCTTCTTCAGAATAACACGTGCGCCATTGCTCAGTGTCAACTCCTTATAACCAAGTACTTTATTCTCCTTCTCGCTGACAATCTTACCAGCCTTAGGGAGTTTCTTCTCATCGAGTAGAGGCTCCTGCTTTACATTGTCAACATATGGTTCAATCTTCTCAGCACGTACAGAATTGATTGTCTGTGCCATCTGAGCCTCTGTTGGGTAAGTAGCACCAGCCTTCTCCTGTGCAAAGATATAAGCTACGAAGTTACTATCCTTATCCGTGATGAGTTCCTGTGCGTACTTATTGATAACGTCAACGTTCAGTGCAGGCATCTCAACCAACTGCTTCATAATCTGATAATCATCCTCCTTGCTTGGAATTGGTTCGTTAGCAAGATAGTGATCACGGAGTTCATCACCATACTGGGCGTTCTTTACCTTGTTGCGATTAACGTAAGCAGACTCCAACTGAGAGAGGTATTCAGCCTTCATACGGTCGTATTCGCCTGCTGTAAAGCCATAAAGACGAACGCGCTGTGCCTCACGATAGATAGCAGCAAGTGCTTGAAGGTCCTTACCTTCCTTAGCATCTGCAGCCATACTGAAGGCAGCCTTTGGTTTTGAAAGCATGTAATCGCCATCCTCTGAATAAGCACCTGTGAAAGGACAGTCGGCTTTCTGTGCTAATTCAGCGAGTCGCTGATTGAGCATCATAGTGATGATATTCTTTGCGTAAGAGTCTACATAGTAGTACATATCACCCTTCTGTGCGTCAGGGAAGGCGTCATGCTTCATACTGAAACCAACCTGACTGTAAGGCATCTCCTTATCCTTACCAAACACGTAGATAGCGTCCTTGGTGTCTGGCACAGCCTCTTCTACAACCTGTGCAGCATTTGCAGGAACAGTAGCGTTAGCCCAAAGCTTCTTAATCTCATTCTCTGTGTGGTCTACATCAATATCACCAACAACGATGATACACTGATTATCTGGACGATACCACTTCTTGTAATAGTCGCGAAGGTCCTGATAAGGGAACTTGTCAACAATGCTCATCAAACCGATTGGCATGCGATGACCATACTTTGAGTTAGGATAGAACTTTGGCAACACGTCATCATAGATTCGCATCACTGGTGTACGGCGCAGCTGCCACTCCTGATGAATAACGCCACGTTCCTTGTCAATCTCCTTGTCAGCAAGTGTCAAGCCGTTTGACCAGTCCTTAAGAATCAACAGACAAGAGTCGAGTGCTGTCTGACGAGTTGTTGGCACGTCGCAGATACGATAGACAGTCTGGTCGATACTGGTGTAAGCATTCAAGTTACTACCGAACTCAACACCAAGTGAACGGGTGAATTCGAGGAGCGTAGAATCAGGGAAATGCTCTGAACCATTGAATGCCATGTGCTCAAGGAAGTGAGCCAAACCACGCTGGTTGTCGTTCTCTTGAATAGAACCAACACGCTGCGCAATGTAAAAATTGGCTACATGCTCTGGCCATTCATTGTGAAGGATGTAGTAAGTTAAGCCATTGCTGAGCTTACCTTGTCTTACGTTCTTATTCACAGGGATAGGTCCCATCTGCTGTGCAGAGACCATACCAGTGACAAAAAGTAAGACGATTAAGAATAAATGTTTGATTTTCATCTTAAACGTTGTTTGTAATTTTAATATTAGTTTTATGGCGCAAAGATACATAAAAATCCGTTACGCAATCCGTTTTTTTTATTTTTTATATCTTAACAAAGTATCAATAAAGATTATTCTGTCAATAAGTCCATCTGTTGACGCTCGTTATACTGGATATTACGGGGGTGATGTTCAAGAATTTCCTGTCGTAGTGTGGAGGTGTCGATATGCGTATAAATCTCTGTTGTACCGATACTTTCATGTCCTAACATTGCCTGAATAGCACGCAAGTCGGCACCACCTTCGAGCAAGGAGGTGGCAAAGGAGTGGCGAAGGGTGTGTGGAGAAATTGTTTTCTTGATACCAGCTTCAACCGCATATCGCTTAATCATGATAAGAATCATCGTACGCGTAAGGTGCTGTCCACGACGATTAAGAAAGACATAATCCTCCTCTCCGGGTTTGATTTTCATCACATTACGATCGGCAAACCAATAGTTTAGTTCGTCTAAGGCACGTGGTGAGATTGGAACCAAGCGTTCCTTCGAACCTTTACCCATCACTCGGATATACTGTTCTTCGATATATAGGTTGGAAAGTTTTAGGTTGGTGAGCTCCGACACACGCAGTCCACAAGAGAACAAGACTTCGATAATGGCACGATTGCGGTGCCCTTCCCACTTTGACAGGTCTATTGCCTGCTCTAAGAGGTCTACTTCTGCCGTGGAAAGAACCTCTGGTAAGTGGTCAGGTTGCTTTGGCGACTCTAACAACTCAGTCGGGTCTACTTCCAAATAACCATCAATAACGAGGAAACGATAGAACTGGCGCACCCCACTGAGAATGCGTGCCAAAGAGCGAGGACCAATGCCAAGGTCGGAGATAAAGGCTGCAAAGTGTTCTAAATCTTCTAACTTCACATCCAACACATCAACCTGTTCCACAGCAAGATAGCGAAAGAGCTTATCTACATCACGCATATAAGCATCCAACGTATTCACCGAGTAGCCTTTTTCTAATTTCAGATAACGACGGTAACGGCTGACAATATCCTTTGAATTCTTGTCTGTTTCCATTTAATTTCTTATTTTTGCATACTGCAATTTATATGCAAAGATACATCAAAAAACGATATTTGAGAAGAAAGAGATATGAAAGTAATCATTATTAATGGTCCCAACTTGAACCTGTTAGGGATGCGTGAACCTGAAATATACGGTAGTCTGTCTATGGATACCTTCCTTTCACAACTGCATGAAAGCTATCCTAACTGTACTATTGACTATTACCAAAAGTAATATCGAGGGCGAACTCATCAACAAGCTACAGGAGACTGGCTTCTCATATGATGGCATTATCCTCAATGCTGGGGCTTATACGCATACAAGTATTGCGCTTTTAGATTGCATCCGCTCTCTACAAACGCCAGTGATTGAGGTGCATATCAGTAATGTTAACGACCGCGAGGAATTCCGTCGACACTCAATGATTGCCCCTGCCTGCAAGGGTACGATTCAAGGCTTTGGTCTTAACAGCTACAGATTGGCTATAGAGGCTTTGTTACTCCTATAACCTTTCAATACTCATCATCACTATCATCACCCATGCCAACAACCAACACCTATACTTCTCTCACTGACGAGGCGGGCTGCGATGCCTATCTTGCCTCGCATATCGACCCAGAAGGCGATTATCTTTACCGTCTTTATCGTGCCACAAATATCCATACAATACATGGACGTATGGCAAGTGGTCATTTGCAAGGGCGTCTACTAAAGATGCTTGTACAGATGATACGCCCTAAGAATATCCTTGAGGTGGGTACTTTCAGTGGCTATTCGGCTATCTGTATGGCTGAAGGATTAGAGGAAGGGGGCAAGCTCTATACCTTTGAAATCAATGACGAGATGGAGGATTTCACCCGTCCATGGATTGAAGGATCGCCTGTTGCCGACAAGATTGACTTTCGTATCGGTGACGCTGCAGAAGAGGCTCCAAAGTTAGGGATTCTATTTGATATGGCTTTCGTCGATGGTGACAAGCGCAATTATACAGAAGTATATGAGAAGTTGTTGCCCATCATCCAGCCTGGTGGCTATATCCTCGCTGACAACACACTATGGGATTGGCACGTCATTGACCCTGCCTACGACCACGACCAGCAAACGATTGGTATTCGCCGTTTCAATGACTTTATTGCTAAAGACGACCGAATCGAAAAGGTTATTCTCCCACTACGCGATGGGTTAACGCTGATTAGAAAGAAATAAAAAGCTACACATAGCTGGCCCCTCCCCCTGCCCCTCCCCCATAGGGAGGGGAGTGATCACCGCAAAGGGATAACTTTAACGATTGTATAACCCATTCGTCGCATTCGTTCTTATAGCCGACAGCAATGTGGTTGGCCCTCAACACCACTGGTGCTTACCATCCGCACCACACGTGCGGGGCGTTCGCACAACATGTGCGGACCCTCAACACCAAACACAAAAAGCCAACTTCCATCCCCGAAACATCTGCATTTCATCACCACCCATCACCCAACAACTATCACCCATTATCCAACACCCAGCATAAAAGTTTGTGGGTTTTTCAAACTTTCAGTACCTTTGCAGGATAAAACAATAAATAGATAAGACAATGCAAGAGACAAGACAAAACCGCATATCACGTCTCCTTCAGAAGGAGTTAGCAAGTATTTTCCAGACACAGACACGTATGATGCATGGTGTTTTGGTTAGTGTAACACGTGTAAAGGTGAGTCCAGACCTCAGTATCTGTACCGCCTACCTCAGTATTTTCCCATCTGAAAAGGGAGACGAAATACTAAAAAACATCAATGCTAATGAGAAGACTATCCGCTATGACTTAGGTCAGCGTGTGCATAATCAGCTGCGTATCATCCCAGAGCTACGCTTCTTCATTGACGACTCCCTCGACTACTTGGAGCGCATTGATGAGTTACTAAAGAAGTAGGAGGTGGGTGATAGGTGTTGAATGATGGGTGTTAATGAATTGTTGATAAGTATTAAGAGGTTGGTGTTGACGATTAGTAGATAGGTACCAAAGCCTATTAAGAAACCCACCATCCCCATTTATCAATTCATCATCACCCATCATTCAACACCCAACACCCTACCCATCATCACCCAACATTCAACACCTAACACCCTACCCATCATCACCCAACATTCAACACCTAACACCCTACCCGTCAACACCCATCACTCAACACCCAACACCATTTTTCCCCAACACCCAACACCCAACATCCATCATGAACTTCCCTTTTTACATTGCCCGCCGTTACCTCTTCTCAAAGAAGAGTACACATGCTATTAACGTTATCAGCCTCATCTCCGTACTCGGAGTATCTGTGGCAACAATGGCATTGGTCGTTGTATTGAGCGGATTTAATGGATTCTCAGACCTTGTAGCCTCCTTCTTCACCAACTTCGATCCACAAATAAAGATTGAAGCAGCAAAGGGTAAGGCTATGTCGGCTAACGCCCCCTTACTTTTAAAGGTTAAAAAACTACCTTCAGTAGAGGTGGCTACAGAATGTGTAGAGGACCAAGCATTGGCTATTTATCACGACAAACAAGCCATGGTAAACGTGAAGGGTGTGGAGGATAACTTCGATTCGCTGACACATATCAGTAATATCCTCTACGGAGAGGGTGACTTTAGACTTCATACAGCCAATCTGCAATATGGGGTTCTCGGTATTAGATTGGCACAAGACCTCGGTACTGGAGTTGCATGGCCAGACTACTTACACATCTATGCGCCCCAGCGTGAAGGACAGTATGATGCTTCTGATCCAACAAATGCCTTCGTAAAAGACTCATTGGTGTCACCGGGAGTACTCTTCCAAGTAAAGCAGATGAAGTATGACAAGGGATATATTATCACCTCCCTTGAGTTCGCACGCCGTATCTTCAACCGACAAGGAGAAATGACTTCTCTTGAGTTACGCATGAAACCGGGTGTCGACATTGACAAGGCAAAGGACGAAATACAAACCCTTCTCGGTGATAAATATAAGGTATTAGATCGCTATGAGCAGCAAGCTGACACGTTTAATATCATGCGTATAGAGAAGCTCTTTGCCTATATCTTCCTCACGTTTATCCTTATGGTGGCGTGCTTTAACATCATTGGTTCGCTCTCTATGCTCATCATCGACAAGAAGAATGACGTCATCACCTTGCGTAACCTCGGTGCAACAGATAGTCAGATACGTCGTATCTTCCTCTTTGAAGGTAGAATGATTTCTGCTGCTGGTGCTGTTATCGGTATTGCACTCGGCTTATTACTTTGCTGGTTACAGCAGACATACGGTCTTGTACAGCTCGGTGATCAAGCAGGAAACTTTGTTGTCAATGCCTATCCTATTAGCGTTCATCCAGAAGATATCATCACAATCTTCCTCACAGTTATCCTTGTTGGCTGGCTTTCCGTGTGGTATCCCGTACGTTATATGAGTCGTAAACTGACGAGGGATTAATATATCCCTCGCCTATCGACTAACAACTATAAACCTAAACAATATGACTGAAAACCTAAACGACAAATTATCATCTATCAAAGTGAAGATGGTAAGACCCAACTTGATGTGAAGTTGGAAGGAGAAACGGTATGGCTTACGCAGGCTCAGATGGTAGAACTATTTCAATCCAGCAAAGCTACAATAAGCGAACATATTAAGCACATCATAGAAGATGATGAACTCGATGCGAACTCAACTGTTCGGAAATTCCGAACAGTTCAACAAGAAGGCAAACGGCAAGTTTCTCGTATAGTCGCTTATTACAATCTTGATATGATAATATCCGTGGGATATCGTGTAAATACAAAACGTGGTATCCGTTTCCGCCAATGGGCAAACTCTGTTCTTAAGCAATATCTTGTCAAAGGCTATGCTATCAATGAGAACATTCGCAAACATCAGATAGCAGAACTGCGCCAACTAATACAAGTATTAGGCAGAGCCATCCAGCAACAACCTGCAAAGACGACGGACGAAAGCAATGCGCTCTTTGATGTTGTGGTAGACTACACCTACGCACTCGACACACTCGATAACTATGATTACCAGCGACTCCATATCGCCAAGACTACCAAAGATGAACCTTTCCATGCCACATACGAGAATGCTATGCACGAGATAGATATGCTTCGACAGAAGTTTGGTGGTTCTGTACTCTTTGGTAATGAAAAGGATAAGTCCTTCAAAAGTTCTATCGGACAAATCTATCAGACCTTTGATGGCACAGAACTTTATCCGAGTGTGGAGGAGAAAGCAGCTATGCTTCTCTATCTTGTCACTAAGAACCACTCGTTCAGCGATGGTAACAAGCGCATTGCAGCCACCCTCTTCCTATGGTTTATGAACAACAATGCCATCCTCTATCGCCCTGATGGTACCAAGCGAATTGCTGACAACACCCTCGTTGCCCTCACCCTCATGATTGCCGAGAGCAAAACAGAGGAAAAGGATATAATGGTAAAGGTAGTGGTGAACCTTATCAACCAAGCCAATTAACCCACATTCCAATAACAACTTATGAGACTTTTTGCATACGGAGAGGAATGTATCAAAAAATAATTCTTAACTTTGTCGTAAACATAAAGAACAAAGATAACAATAAGAAGTATATCTATTTACCCCAAAAGCGTAATTACAAACCAAAACATAATAACGTATGAAAAAGATTTTATCAGTACTAATGTTACTCTTGTTGTCTATATCAATATATGCACAACAAAATGTTACTAAGTTCTTAGGTATTCCTGTTGATGGCTCCAAAACTGCCATGATTCAAAAGCTCAAGGAAAAAGGATTCACATACAATACAACAACTGATTTTCTTGAAGGAGTATTTAATGGTGAGGAAGTGTATATTCGTATACAAACTAACAAAAACAAAGTATGGAGAATTGCTGTAGGAAATAAAACAGGGCGGCGAGATGAAGGACAAATTAAAATAATGTATAATAAACTCTTCCAACAATTTGAAGACAATTCAAATTACACAATCTCTAAAACATCCCACAAGTTATCTGACAGCGAAGACATATCATATGAGATCTCTGTGAACAATAAACAATATGCTGCTACTTTTTATCAGCTACCATACGAAGGAGCACAGAATAGAATAGTGTGGTTCACAATAGTCAAAGAGTATGGTGAATATTATATTATGATATTTTATGAAAACGAAAACAATGCTTCCCATGGAGAAGACTTATAACTACCATAGAATACCATTTAAGATAAGCGAATAAGCATATACTGCTCTCACACCACACTGGTCTGAGAGCTTTTCTTTTACCCTTTTAGTGTCTCATCCCAAATCTACACCCACGCAAAAAAGCACAAAAACACAGATTACTACATAGCTTATCCTTGCCAAGCGACCATTGAAACAGTATCTTTACAGCATGAATCACGAATTATTTTCATGAAAAAAAATATTTTTCTTCATGAAAAGAAATATTTATTTTCACGTAAATAATTTCTTTTTTTCATGAAAAGAATTCAGCCCAAGCCTAAGATTGTAGAGGATAACCCTACATTCTATAGAGCTATGGCACATAGAAAAGACGATTATTAACCCTTTATTATAAACATAAAGCTATGACTGTAAATTACAAACTATTAAGAACAAGCGGTAAGCTTGAAAAGCGTAAAGCACTAAGAATAGTACCAATCAAGAAAGATGTAACAGGTATAGAAAGAATCTGTCAGCATATCCAACAAGCTACAACACTCACAACAGCCGACATTCTCGGTACTATATCGGCATTGAAAACAGAGTTAGTAGAGGAGCTAAAAAGTGGGAATACCGTTCATCTTCCGGGTATTGGATTCTTCTCGCTCGCCCTTAAAGGCGACATGTACGAAGACCCAAAGACACATCGTTACCACCTCCGTAATGTTGCAGTTCGCAAAATTAGGTTCCGCCCCGATAAGGATTTCTATGAAGCTTTGGGAGAAGTGGATTTTGCCAACAAGACCTACAAAGACGGAACACCATCACTCCCCATGAGACAAGCCGTCAACGCTGCTCTAAAAGAGTTGTTTGCTAAGAGTCCGATAATAACCGTTAACGACCTCCGTCGCCGTCTGAATCTTTCTACAACCTACGCCTATCAACTTATAGCACAATTAGAACGTGAAAAGAAAATCATCAACATTGGCTCACGTTACCGCAAAATCTATAGAAAGACATAGGACGAAAAACTACATACAAGCGACCCCTATCGCCCCGTATAAAGTAACCTATAATGTGTAAAATATCTTTTGAATACATTATCTGTCAGAAGAAAATATTATCTTTGTAGAAACATAAAAAATAACAACCTATGTTTGTAACAGCACAATTAATACTTAACGATCATTATTATGACGTTGAACTGATCAATCAAAGTTCTACCAGTCCACAGATTAGAATGGTCACCACAGACATACCTTGCCTACTTATGCACAATTATTTATATTGATGAATACGCCTACTGACAATTTCATCTTGGAATTGATGATGAAGACAGAAGGCACTCCCACTACTGAGAGACAATTAGAAATATATGAAAAATGAAAATGAAAAGAAGAACAAGGAAGAGAATTATCCTTCAAATAGTAATGTGGACTTGTATTCTCTTCTCTGTGGGTACTTGTACACGTTATATTATATGGGTTTCATTGCATAGAGCTAAACCTGACAACCAGCCAAAGTATTCATCAAAAGAAGAATCTTATTTCAAGGAGTTGGAGAAAAGGAATAATTGGAAGAATCCAGATAGATACATCTATAATATAAATGGAAAAGGAGAACCTTTGCCCAATGATTCTGTTTTTCTTAACAAAGATTATACATATTCCCTTGGTATAAAAATAGAAGACTCTACAACATTCTTTTCCTTACCCACTAAAATAGAAGACACTATAGCCTTATATTTATATAATCATGTGGTTGAAAGAACACCAGAATTGCAGAAAATAAAAATAATATTCAATTATGAAGAAGATTTAGATGAACGGGCAAGCATAGGACATTCTCGCAAAAGTGAATATGCAGTTCGTGGAAAAAGGCTTGTAAAATTAAAACACGATATGGAGTGAAATCATCAGCTAACAAAGAAACATATACATATTCCAAAAGTTCCATGCTGAAAAACTCGTTTTATATGGCATAAGATTGACAACACATTTGTAGTTAATAAGAACATAGATATATATTAAGTATGGAAAAGAAAAGAAGAATAAAGACAAAGAATATTTTACGAGTTGTAATATGGATATTGATTCTTTCATTTGTGGTTATTTGTGTATGCTATTTTTCATGGGCTGCACTATTCCGACCCGTACCAGGGAATCAGCCGGAGCTATCTACCAAGGAGAAAGAGTACTTCAATGAAATGGAAGGAAAAGAGGGATGGGATTACGTGCGTAGGAACGTATACAATATAGATAAAAGCGGTGAGTCATTACATCAACGTTTGGTTAATTTGAATAAAAATTATGCCTATATGCTTTGTGTAGAAATAGAGGATTCTGTAACTTTCTATTCTTTACCAAGTAAAACAGAAGATACCATAGCATTGCATCTATATAACCATGTGATTGGAAGGACTCCTAAACTGAAGAAAATAGTAATATTATTCGAGTATGAAGAATGGTTAAACGAACGTTCAAGTTTAGGACATTCTCGCAAAAGTGAATATGCAGTCCGTGGGAAAAAACTTGTTAAATTAAAACACGATACAGAGTAATATCTTCAGTTAAAAGATAAATATATTCCAAGAGTTCCGTACTGAAAAGTTCGTTTTAACTGGTATAAGACTGGCAACACATTTGTAATCGATAAGAACATAGACATATATTAAGTATGGAAAAGGAAAGAAAAACTAAAACAAGGAAGAGAATTATCCTTCAGATTCTAATGTGGACCTGTATTCTATTCTCTGTGGGTACTTGTACACATTATATTCTGTGGGTCTCATTGCATAGAGCTAAGCCTGACAACCAGCCAAAGTATTCATCAAAAGAAGAATCTTATTTCAAGGAGTTGGAGAAAAGGAATAATTGGAAGAATCCAGATAGATACATCTATAATATAAATGAGAAAGGAGAACCCTTGCCCAATGATTCTGTTTTTTTTAACCAGAACTATGCATATTCATTCGGCGTTGATATTGAGGATTCTACAACTTTTTTTTCATTACCAGCAAACACAGAAGACACTATTGCCTTGTATTTATATAATCATGTGATTGACAGAACACCTCAACTACGAAGAATAGAAATAATATTCAATTATGAAGAAGATTTAGATGAACGGGCAAGTATTGGACATTCTCGCAAAAGTGAATATGCAGTTCGTGGCAAAAAGCTTGTTAAATTAAAACACGATATGGAGTAAAATCATCAGCTAACAAAGAAACATATACATATTCCAAAAGTTCCATGCTGAAAAACTCGTTTTATATGGCATAAGATTGACAACACATTTGTAGTTAATAAGAACATAGATATATATTAAGTATGGAAAAGAAAAGAAGAATAAAGACAAAGAACATTTTACGAGTTGTAATATGGATATTGATTCTTTCTTTTGTGGTTATTTGTGTATGCTATCTTTCATGGGCTGCACTATTCCGACCTGTGCCAGGGAATCAGCCGGAGCTATCTGTCAAGGAGAAAAAGTACTTCAATGAAATGGAAGGAAAAGAGGGATGGGAGTACGTGCGTAGGAACGTATACAATATAGACAAAAGCGGTGAGTCATTACACCAACGTTTAGTTGATTTGAATAAAGATTACGCTTATATGTTTCGTACAAATAAATGACTCCACAACTTTCTTTTCTTTACCAAATAAAACAGAAGACACTATTGCATTGCATCTGTATAATCACATAATCCACAAGAGTCCTCAATTAAAGAAAATTATAATAATATTCAATTATGAAGAAGATTTAAACGAACGAGCAAGCATCGAACACTCACGAACAGAAGAATATGCAGTTCGTGGAAAAAGGCTTGTAAAATTAAAACACGATATGGAGTAAAAATCATCAGCTAACAAAGAAATATATACATATTCCAAAAAGTTCCATGCTGAAAAAAACTCGTTTTTATATGGCATAAGATTGACAACACATTTGTAGTTAATAAGAACATAGATATATATTAAGTATGGAAAAGAAAAAGAAGAATAAAGACAAAGAACATTTTTACGAGTTGTAATATGGATATTGATTCTTTCTTTTGTGGTTATTTGTGTATGCTATCTTTCATGGGCTGCACTATTCCGACCAGCGTCAGGGAATCAGCCAGAGCTATCTGTCAAGGAGAAAGAGTACTTCAATGAAATGGAAGGAAAAAGAGGGTGGGATTACGTGCAAAGAAGCATATATAATATAGAGGTAAACGGAGATCCCTCAAATCAGCATTTAATTAATCTGAATAAAAATTATGCCTATATGTTTCATACAAAAATAGAAGACTCCGCAACTTTCTACTCTTTACCTATTAAAATTGAGGACACAATTGCCTTGCATTTATATAATCACATTATCCACAAAAAGTCCTCGATTAAAGAGAATTGTAATTGATTTCTCTTATGTAGAACGGTTAGGAGATGGTGCAAGTATAGGACACTCACGAACAGAAGAGTATGCAGTCCATGGTAAAAGGCTTATTAAATTAAAGCATGATACAGAGTAATATCTTCAGTTAAAAAATATATGTTCCGAGAATTCTGTGCTGAAAAGTCTGTTTTATCTGGTAGAACATTGTAGTTAATAAGAAGGTGGGCATACATTAAATATGAGAAAGAAAAGAAAAACAAGGAAGAGATTTATCCTTCAGATTGTAATGTGGACCTGTATTCTATTCTCTGTGGGTACTTGTACACATTATATTCTGTGGGTCTCATTGCATAGAGCTAAGCCCAACAACCAGCCAGAGTATTCAGCAAAAGAAGAATGTTATTTCAAGGAGTTGAAGAAAAGGGATAATTGGAAGTCTCCAAGTAGATACCTTTATAATATTGATAAAAAAGGAGAAGCATTAGTCAGTGATTCTGTTTTTCTGAACAACCCCTATGCATATTCTCTTCATATTGATATAAAAGACTCCACAACATTCTTTTCGTTACCGAGTAAAACTGGGGATACTATTGCCTTATATTTATATAATCATGTGGTTGACCGAAATCCTGAACTACAGAGAATTGTCATTGGTTTCTCTTATATTGAGCGAATAAACGAACGAGCAAGTATTGGACACTCACGAACAGAAGAATATGCAGTTCGTGGAAAAAGGCTTGTAAAATTAAAACACGATATGGAGTAATATCTTCAGTTAAAAAGATTATTGGTGTCCGATAAAAACTTTTTTTAGAGTTATCTGTGTTAGATAAAAATAGTCTTAAACTTATAATTTCATTAATTTATTTGGTTATTATAGCGCTTTCCTTGTCAATATAAGCACATTTTATAATGCTTACAGTTTAAAAAAACTGAAAAACCAAACCCATGGATAAGTAAAAACGACTGCAACACCGATGGATAAAAAAAGATACAGAGCTTTCAGTTTATTTTTTTACCAGACAGCAATATTATAATATAAAGCTAATTG